>Ga0181534_10000573_pt1 | contig 25626 bp, 26 predicted proteins | sample PEATcosm2014_Bin_37_FD_119758 | JGI IMG/M metagenome (GOLD analysis project Ga0181534, IMG submission 119758) | Peatland microbial communities from MTU Mesocosm Facility, Houghton, MI, USA - PEATcosm2014_Bin17_10_metaG | ecosystem: Environmental > Terrestrial > Soil > Wetlands > Peat | place...
AATTCGGTGCTCCACTTTGCGCGAGACGATCAGCACTTCCGGGCGATGCTGAGCGAGTTATGGAGAGTGGTAAAGCCCGGAGGAATGCTTTTTTGCAGGCTAGGGTCGAGAATCGGAATGGATTTCAAGCGGCTGCGCGGCAATATTTTCCTGATTCCCGATGGCTCGCGCTGGTTTCTGGTCGATCAACAGATGCTTCTCGGCTTGACGGAGGAGATGAATGCAGTGTTAGTCGACCCATTAAAGACAACAATCGTGCAAGACCATCGTTGCATGACAACGTGGGTGTTGAGAAAGAGAATCAATCATGATTAGTTACGTTCCCAGCTACGAGCATGGGTAGCTGGGAACGTATGTGCCGGCCTGTTAGTAGTAGAGTGTCGAAGTTGTTCCGGAGACGCCTACGCCAAATCCGCAGGACGGGCCTCCGTAGCCATAAATAGCGCCATACCATCCGGGGCTGGTGAGCGTGTAACTCGTGGTTCCCTGATAGACTTCCGTGTCGTAGAAGGTGTCATTGGTGCTGGCAGGGAAGTTAGAGCAGGAGTTGATGTTATAAGCCTCGAGGACACTGGCAAAAGCCCATGACCAGGTGAGGCCGTTGCTGGTAGCCGTGATGTAGGAGTAAGCACCGGTGGTGTCATCATAGGCTTCCACCTCCCAGTCCAGCGTACTGCCGGAAGTGCCGGTAACTTCGGTGAAGCCGAAGAGTTGGTCACCGGAATTTACCGTCTCCAGCGGGCTATGGAAGACATAACTGGGACCCACCAGCCAACTGGCGATAGCCCAATAGTTTCCTCCGCCTGCATAACCGACTCCATATTGAAGCACAGGCTGCAGAATCCAGTCTTCAGAGGTGGGTTCGATGCCGTTGAAGAGATAGATCAAACCGCCGCTGACGGCGGGAGCGGAGGGCACGGTCCAGTATCCGTAGATAAGATCTACATTCTGGCCGGAGTCATCCCATTGGGTTGCTTCAACCCAGCCATTGCCTGTCGGCGCATGTCCGGCTGTCTGGGTTCTGCCAAGGTGACGGGTGCTGATGGCTGCTTCAGCGCAAGGCTCATAGTGGGCATAGAGCTGGCCCTTCAATGTTACATCGCCGGTGATCTGGCCATTCTTGGTCTCAACCTTTGCCCCGCTGGGAATTTCGTGAACGCATTCCGGGCGCACTAACTTGCCCGGGACCTGCACCCAGTCAGGATGAGTGTCAAAGACAGACTTGCTAACTTCAGCTTGGGCGTACGCGAAAGGATACACGGACAGTCCGAGTATTCCTGCGCAGGTGATCAACTTCAGTTTGGACAACATGGTCGTATCTCCTTTTGAAGTGGGGGGAGGCAGCTCCTGCCGCCGTTACTGATGAATAGTGAAAGTCGCGCGTCCTTCGTTTCAAGAAAGCTAGCCGTCGCCAGCCGATACAAGAGTAAGCCAATTGATTTTTGTGGATAGATTACGAAGGGGCTGGAATAGCTACCGTCCTTTGGTAATATAATTTATCGGAATAATGTAGCTAAACTAAGGACTGCATAGATTTACGAGCGGGTATTATGAGGAGGTTTCTGCAGGGGGCGGATTTGCGTTCGTAAATTGTTGGTAAATGAGTGGTGAGTCGAGCGAACCTGCTGCTATGAACCTGCTGAATGGCCTAACTTGGCAGGTTCATGGCAGCTTACTAAGTTGCAGATAAATGAATGCCTTTTCACCGGCGGCCGCATAAGGTTAGTGCAACATCCTAACTGATTTCGAGGACATCCGTGGCCTTGGCTGCCGCAGCTTCGGCCAGCGCTGTGAGCCTTTCCGCCGCGGCATAAAACTCCGTAGCCTGCGGACTTTTCGGACCAGCCAATGCGACCGGTAATCCGCGGTCGCCGCCTTCGCGAATCGAAGGAATCAATTCAATCGAACCCAGGAATGGAATGCCGAACTGCTGCGCCATGCGCTCTGCGCCGCCTTTGGAGAAGATGTCAATTTCTTTTGCGCAATGCGGGCAGGTGAAGTGGCTCATATTCTCGACGATGCCCAGCACCTCGACGTTGACCTGCGCAAACATCTCAACGGCTTTGCGCGCATCCTGCAAGCTGACGTCGCTCGGCGTAGAGACAACTACCGCGCCAGTCAAAGGTACAGTCTGCACCAGCGAAATCACCACATCGCCTGTTCCCGGTGGTAGATCGACGATCAGGTAATCCAGCTCGCCCCACTCCACCTGTTGGAGGAACTGGCGGATGATCTGATGCAGCATCGGCCCGCGCATCACCAGCGGTTTGTCGCCCGGCGAAATATAACCAATCGAGATCGTCTTGATTCCATGCGTCAGGTTCGGCTCAATGCGGTTGTCCGGTCCGACCTTTGGCTGCTGGCTTGAACCCATCATCAAGGGCACGTTTGGTCCGTAGATGTCCGCGTCGATTAACCCCACGCGCTGGCCCAGGCGGCTGAGCGCAATGGCCAGGTTGACTGCGACTGTGGTCTTGCCGACGCCGCCCTTGCCGGAACCGACAGCGATGATCTTTGATACTCCCGGCAAAGCTACAGGCGCGGGCATTGCGTGTCCATGAGCCATTTTTGTTGCTCCTTAAATCGTGGGAAATTTTGCGCAGGGCCGAATTCTCTCTGAGAATGGGCGACTAGTGCCGCATGAACAAGCAGATCCGCAGCAGATGCGCTGCATAAATTTTACAGCAGATGCGGATCGCACTTTTCCTGTGGCTTGAGATGGGATGGCGGCTCAACGCCAACAACATGGGCCAGGATGGCATGAAGTTGCCGCAAGCCTTCGGTGAGTGAAGCAGGCCCGGGCTGCAGAATGTACGCGCCTTTGATTTCGTAGACGTGGCCGTTGCGTATGGCGCTTGTTGCATCCCAGCCGGGGCGGGAGCGGATCAGGTTCTTGTTGACCTTCATTCCGCACCAGGATGCAATCACAACCTCGGGATCGCGCGCCGCTACCTCGGCAGGATCGAGAACGCGGTCCTGCGCTTTGCCGCACCCCGCGAGTTCAGGAAAAATCACCGTGCCGCCGGCGATTTCGATCAACTCTTCTACCCATTCGATTCCGCCGATGAGCGGGTCTTTCCATTCCTCAAAGAAAACACGCGGCCGATGCGGGAAGGATTGCGCTGAGGCTGCTATCTCATCCAGTCCGCGCACCAGATCGGTGACCAGTACTTCGCCTGCGCCTTGCTTGCCCACCAGCCGGGCCAGCAAGGCGATCATCTCCAGAATTTCGCCAACTTTGCGCTGGTTGAAGTTGAGCACTGTGACGCCGCGCGAGACAAGCTGGCGCGTGATTTCGGCCTGTACGTCAGAGAACGTCAAGACAAGATCCGGTTTCAATGCGAGGATAGCGTCATAGTTGGCGCTCTTGAATGCGGATACACGCGGCTTATGGCGCGCCTCCGGAGGACGAGTGGTATAACCGGAGACCCCGGCGATCCGGTCTTGTTCGCCCAGCAGGTAGAGGACTTCTGTAGTTTCGTCGGTCAGGCAGACAATTCTGCGTGGGAATCCCCGATCGGGTGCGGAAGTGTGCAATGCATCTGCCATGAAGTCAGCATTCTCTTGTTTCTCCGCGAGTTGCACGGAAGCATCGCAGCTCAATAACGGCCTACTGCGCTGCAGCGGCAATCTGTTCCTTTTTGCGGCGCAGGGATTCTGCTTCGCGGTGCTCGCGGCGGCGCATGGCGTCGGCATACCGGCGGTATTCGTCGGGAGTTTCAGGCTGTAGTTGCGGAACCTTGAGCCGCCGGCCCTCGGGGCTGATGGCGACAAAGACCAGGTAGGCGCTGGCCACGTGCAGGAGCGTGCCTTCGCGCGGATGCTCGACCCAGACCTTGACGCCGACTTCGAGCGATGTGGAAAAGGCGCGGTTGACGCTGGACTTGAGAATCAGCAGATCGCCCACGTGGACGGGCCGGATGAAGTCGATGTGGTCCATCGCCGCGGTGACAATATGGCTGCGCGCATGGCGATAGGCGGCCATTGCGCCGGTGAGGTCGATAAAGTGCATCAGCCGGCCGCCCAGCAGGCTACCCAGCGTGTTGGTGTCATTAGGCAGAATAATCTCTGTCATCTCCGACTGCGTACTGGCCACGGTGCGGATGATCGTGTTCTCATCGGTCGAACTCATTGCGCTTCCTTCCTTGGGCGGCGTGGGCGCGTTTTGCCCGCCGCAAGTTACAATGGAAAGAGGGACAGGGGTCCCGGCTTCCCCTTCCAGTTTCGGCAATCCCAGCCAAGAACGCAAATCCCCAGGCGCAACTGCACCGGACACGAGCAAAATGGAAAAGATTGCAGGACTGAAAGAGATTCTAGCCTTGGATGCGAAGAACAGCTTTGCCCGCTACGGCATTGCGATGGAGCTGGTCTCGCAGGGACAGATCGAGGAGGCGCTGGCCGAGTTTGACACGCTGCTGGCCTTCGATTCGGACTACACGGCTGCCTACTTCATGTCCGCACAGACGCTGGCCGCGGCAGGACGTACGCCGGAAGCTATCGAGCGGCTCAAAGCCGGCATCAACTGTGCTGCGCGGACGGGGAACAAACATGCTTTGAGCGAGATGCAGGCCACGCTGGATGAGCTGGACCGGTAATCATCGCTTCTACGCAAAACAAAGAGAAGTTGACGGTCAGTTCGTAAAGTCAGACACTTTTCTGCCTGCCGGGAGAGAGCGCCATAGATAAATTGCGTGAGACGCCTTACTTCCCGGAACTCTGCCTTAGATAACTGATCAAATCCTGACGTTCTTGCCGTTTGGATACAAGGAAGTCCATCTCATTGCCGGCGATGAATGCGTCGGGATCGGTGAGCCATTTGTCCAGCGATTGCTCGTCCCAGACGATATGCGTCTTCCGCAAGGCTACTGAGTAAGTAAAGCCGGACGCAGTGCCTGAAGTTCGTCCGTAGACTCCTTGCAGCGCTGGCCCCTCGTGGTTCTGGGTGAGGGTGTGGCATCCTACGCAGCGTTTCTCGAAGAGCGCCTTTCCTCTTGCCGGGTCGCCGTTGCCGGTTGCCTGCGACGCGACGCTCTGCCCGGTTATCGATGTACTGTGCGTCCAACTGGCCAAGTTTCGCGCGTCATTGTCGCTGGCTCGCGCGTTCCAATGCACCATCTGATATTGAATCGGAGGCATCTCGCCTGCTTTTATTTCGTGCGCCATTTTTGCGGCCAGTGTCTGTTGCTGTTCCGCCGAGTAGGCATTCCACTGGGAAAGATTCATCGCTTTTCGAGCTTCGACAATGTCGTGCTCCATCAGCCATGAGGCCGGAGCAAAGCGGCCATAGAAAGGTACGCGCGTTTGGTTGGAGTGGCAGTCCGCGCACTTTTCAACCAGCATCGCGCGGACATCGAGCGGCACTTGCGAATTGTTCAGGATTGGCGTCTGAGCAGAATCCGCCGCGTACAGGCCCGCATTCCCAAAGGGGTGAAAGCGGGCCAGCAGTAACGAGACCAGAAGGGCAATTGTGCCGCAGAAGGATGAAGTTCTGATCCAATTCACGCCATCTCCTCCAGCTGCGAATCCACAATGGCCAAATGGCTGTGCCGCCCCACATACTTCACTTCCGTGACGCCGAGAACAGACTTCAACTTGCCGGCGGGGACCACCATCGGACCCGCATGAGGAGCCGAGCCCGGAGCGGGCTGGGGGAATGCAGTGGACATCGCTGTGTGGAACGCCACATTGCCTTCCACCTTCTGCACAACCTGGTGAATATGCCCATTCAGCACCGTGACAGAGCCGAAGCGCTTGAGAGAGGCGAGAGCGTCCGCTGCATCTGGCGTGCCCCAACCCCAATCGGGATAGACCATCCACAGTGGAATATGGGCGAAGATCACAATCGGCGTCGATGCGGAAAGCACAGCCAGGTCCGCCTTGAGCCATTTCAGTTGGTCTGCGCCGAGCAGGCCCATCGCGTCGACTTGCTGGCAGTTGTTGAGGCCGATGAAGTGTACGCCTTTGTGATTGAAGCTGTACCAGCCTTTGTCTTGCGCGCCCTTGCCGAAGCGCTCAAGATAGGCCGAGCCATCGTCGGTTGCGATGTCGTGCTCGCCGGGGACATAGAAGCTCTCGCCCGCCTTGACGCCCTTGATGAGCTGCTGCGCGGTGTCGAACTCAGCAGGCTTCGATGAGTGTGTAATATCGCCGGTATGCAGCAGAAGATCTGGCGTGCCCGGCAGAGCGTTGATTTTGTCGAGCGCGATTTTGAGCGTTCCGGTTACGTCTTGATTGGCGGCTTTGTTGAAACCGATGTGGCTGTCGCTGATCTGCACGAAGCTGAAACCTGCGCCGTGGCCTGACCCTGCATTTGGCGCTCCAGCCGTGGCTGCAAAGAGCTTTGATGTCGGCACGCCGCCGGCCATCGTCCACACCAGCCCTGTGCCTGCCCAGGCCATACAACTGAGAAAATTGCGCCGGTCGATTCCATCATTTGCAACCGAGGTTGCTGCCGGACTGGGTTGCGCCGGGTTAATGCTGTTGGATGATTGCAACTGCTGGCGGCTGTTCGTATCGCGATTTGCCTCTGTCATGAGATGACCTCCAGAGATGTAAACCAGCAGGCGCGGAATTTATTCCCGATGGCGGAGAATAATTTCAATCAAGAGCAGTTCTCATCTTTATGGAAGCGATGCGGTAGCATGGGACCATGCATTTGCCGTGGAAGAAATCAGCGCGCGAAACAGTTCCCCAAGCCATACCGTTTGAGGAGCTGGCGCTGCCGCTGCTTCCATCGCTGTACAACGTCGCGTACTGGCTTACGCGCAATGCTGCTGACGCGGAGGATCTGGTGCAGGAGGCATTTTTGAAGGCGTTGCGCGGGTATGCCTCCTTTGAGCAGGGCAGTAACTTCAAGGCATGGATCTTTCGGATTCTGCGCAATACTTATCTGACTTCGCGCGCGGGGCTGGCGGCTCGGCGCACGATTGCTTGGGAAGATGAGCAGAATGAAGGTGGGGAGTCGGGACCGGCGCAGCTCCCGGAGGCGGCAATCGATCGGCGGACGCCGGAAGCGAACTTGCTGGTAATGGCAGACCGCGCCGCATTGCAGGCTGCGATGGAAACTCTGCCGCCGCCGCTGCTCGAGGTCATTCTTCTCTGTGATGTGGAAGAGATGAAGTACAGAGAAATTGCAGTTACTCTCGAAGTTCCGATTGGTACGGTTATGTCCAGAATTGCGCGCGCTCGCTCAGCCCTGCGCACGGCGCTTGAGTCGCAACAAGCATCGCCGAAAGGAGGCCGCGCATGACCGATCATCTATCCTACGACCTCCTGAATGCTCTCGCAGACGGTGAGCTTGCTCAAGACCAGTTGGCGCTCGCGAACGAGCATCTTGCGGGGTGCGCGGCCTGCACGGCAAAGGCGTTGCAGCAGAGTTTGCTCAAGTCGGCGACGGCGAAGGCGGGGCAGCGATACGCGCCGCCGCCGCAGTTACAGGCGCGGCTGGCGAAATTGGCTTCTGAGGAGAAGACTGCGGGGAAGACGCGGCGGGCAGGGACCGAAGAGAGATCGGAATCGCGGCGGTTAAGTTTTGGATCGCTGGGCTGGGCTGTGGCGGCGGTGTTGCTGGTTGCTGCGGTGAGTTATTCGCTGGTGCAGCGCTTCAATCAGAGGGCTGAGATGGCATCGGCTGAGCAGGCTGCGCTGGTGAGCGAGGCCTTCGACCAGCACGTTGCCACGCTGGCGGGCAATGCGCCGCCGCAGGTGGTTTCTACGGATCGGCATACGGTGAAGCCGTGGTTTCAGGGCAAGATTCCCTTCAGCTTTAACTTGCCGCCGAGTTTGCCGAGTGATACTACGCTCGATGGAGCGAACCTGGCTTATTTGGGAAATCAGCCGGTGGCGCAACTGCTTTTCAGCATTGGCAAGCATCGGGTCTCGGTGTTTCTGCGGCAACGGTCCGGCGCGGCGGCGGCGAAGGAGTTTGCGACGGATCGCGCGGGGTTTCATGTGATGGGATTCAACACCGATTCGCTTGAAGTGCGCGCGGTGAGCGATGTGGAACCGGCGCGGCTGGCGGAGTTGGTGAACGAGATCAAGGTTGCACAGACGAATTAGGCTCAAGTTGCGGGATTGCCTTTTACAGTTTTACGGTGGCAGTACGCTGTTTTTGCGGATTTCTGTAAACTGTTTAATTTATTTGGATTACGAGAAATTTACAGGGATACTGCGCCAGTATCTTTGCGTAGGCTGTATGTATATGCTATTGAATCTAAGAAGGTTAGTGGAGATTTACTGCCGTACAGCCGGGAATTTATTTTTCCGTTGACGGTTTTAACCGTTCTATTTGCGGGCAAGTGTCTGTTTTTGAGGTGTTTGCGCGAACCTTCCCCTCTTCAAAACGGGACTTCTACGCGGAGTTTTGTTGGAATATCGGGGTTTTTCCGCCAGTGGACAGTGAACAGTGGCGAGTGGACAGTAGTGAGTGTTCTATTTGCTAGGGTGCGCCGGGTGCGGGTAATTTTCTGCAACCGCCGGCAATTAAAAGGGGAGCGATGAGCAAATTATTTGAAGAGATGGCGCAGGGAACGGCGGAAGCCCGCGCCTGCATGGAAGGCGCGCGCAAGGGCTACAAGGTCACTCCACCGGAGATGGTGGAAGTGTGCGGAGTGCGGAAGCTCCCCCATGCGAGGCAGGGTGCTTCGGAGTCGAAATAGAAGGCTTGAACGGCCTCTTTGACGTTGGCTCTCAGCTCATCCCATGTGTTGGCTTGGGTGAAGATGCTCTCGCCGAGGGCTTCGGCAGTGTAGCCGCCGTCGGCTTCTTGCGCGATCTCAAAGACGAGTTCCTTCATGCTGCTGTCCTCCCGGCGTTGATTTCATTCTAGCGTGCCTAAATTTTGGGAGCGAAGAAAACATTCCTCAGGGGTTAAAACCCCGGCACCTGCGGTGCGGCTGGCTGGCTTCGCCGGGTCGGGTTTGTGCTATCCCACCCTTGAATCAAAGAACAATTCAAGGATGGGGCAGCCGGCATATTATCGAATCGTACCGAGAATGCTTAAGACGCGACCCTGGCGATGAAGTTCTGATGCGAGGAATGGATAGCGGCGCTCTAAGAATCCAATCGTGCAATCGCCCGCAGAGTAGTCCTTGAGGATTGCGTATCGATTATCAATATACGCGTCGTCATTTAGCTTCAGAGCTGTGACTGTGTTGTTGACTGCTTGTTCGAGTTGCTGCTGTAGGCCTTGCTCTGCCTCGATGCGGAATGTATCAAACTTGAGGATGAACCATCCTGACTGAATCGTAAACGGATCGAGAATCGTTAAGCTCCCCTTGTTGCTATTCATTTCTTTTGAGGACAGGCGGTAGTTTGTCCACTCAAAAGCGAGGTGTTTGTGTGTGGACTTTGGCTGAAAGTGATCGACCGAGGCTTGAACCGTTGCGGGAATCCAGGAAGCGCTGTAAGCACAGATTCCGCCGTATGAAGAGTAGAGGTCGGGTAGGGCCTTCCTCCAAAGTCGATTGCTGTCCCAGTCACTCTTCGAGGGGTTTCGGACTCTCCGAAGGAACGCATTTCCCGGTAGCCGAACGTCACGGGCAAAGTTCTGTGGTTCAGGTCGTGGCGTGATCGGAATCAAAGCTCGACTCCATTCTTCTCCGCGAAGTATGTCCACCTCGCCCAGAACTCATCATTAGGTGGTAAGGCAGACCTGACCAACGCGTGGGAAGCCATTCGAATCTCTTCTTTCTGTGGACCCGGTGATTCCATGATCTTTCTGGCATCTTCGATGGCTTTCTCTGCCTCTTGTGATCGTGCCTGGCGCAGTTCAAACAGGTCAGAGGTGAGCCAACGGTCAATTCGACCGTAAGGAACGAAGGGAATTTGTCTGAAGCTGACTCGGCGCGTTTCATCTCTAAGTTCCAGATGGAATAACTTGTCGGTAGTGTCCGAGAAGATAGTCTCGACTGAGGCGAGGACCAGCGGCGAATGAGTGGCAATAATCATCTGAGGCTGAATTTCGCTGCTGAGAATCGAGGTCACATCCACAAGCGCAGGAAGGATGACGCGCTGCCACTTAGGATGCAGGTGAGCCTCCATTTCATCGATAAGGATTACGACTCGGGTCTGGGGCTGCTTGCCTGCGATCGACGAGTAGACCTTGTGCTCGTTCCATGCCCATACGATTAGGTACGCGAGTGTAACGACGCGCTTGACGCCTGCGGATTCGTTCGTGAATGGGACCGTTCCGTAGTTGTGTTCCAGAGTCGGTATTGGCCTCGCTTCGTTCGGCATCCGCGTTGGTTCGCCGGGCGTGAGAGGTAGCATATCTGGTGGCGACAGCTTACGCAGGACGCTCTTGAAGGTCTCGAAAACTACCGGCTCGGAATGCTGCCATCTGGTCCAATCTCTGAGGAGTCCTTCAATCTTCCCCTCAAGTCCAATCAAGACATCTCGGTTGGAAAAAAGTAATGCAGGGTTTCCTTCTCCACCCTGCATCGTTGTATGTCGAACGGGATCCCAAACCGCAAAGGAACCATCCACACGGGCGTAGATGATTAATCCTGGGATTGTAGGCCTCCCTTTGGGGGCCGGCCACCGTTGGGTTTCATAATCAAACGAGATTGCTGTGACTTTCCCCTCGCTGCTTGGCCCTGCGATTTGGAATGAAATCGAAGCAGGTTTCTTCCCCTCGTCTCTGTTGGGGTAGGCCATTCTCTCAGCCCATTGTCCCGTGAGTCCCCACCACGCCGACTCTAATAGAAATGTTTTTCCTAATCCGTTGTCTCCTGTGATTATTGAGAGTCTATCGGCAGGTTCGAATTCCAATGGATCGCACGGCCCAACTCCTCGCAAGCGCAAGAGTTTCAGAGTGCCTCCCTCATCTGGCTCTGCGTCGGGCGCAGAACCGATGAACTGCAATAACTTCCGGTCTGAAAAGGATTCCTCGCTCAGGAAAGGGGTGAAACGCGGTGTTTCTGTGGCAAAGAGCGAGTGTGATTCTTCAGACGTAATGGAAAAGTCTCTGAAGAAATGCTTTACGACATCTTTGGGCGCTGTACCTTCGCTCCAGTTTTTGTCTCGGTAGAGCCAAACTGCCAGCCAAAATGCTGGGATTGGGCCGCTTTTGTCCGTTTCAAGCTTTGCACGCAGAGCCCCAACGTATCCGCGAGCCCAGCCCCATTGGTCGGTTCCTTTTTCATGGATGAATGCTAGAGATAGGTCGCCGCGCGTTCGGTTCGTTTGCGAGCCGGAATAAGGGTATTTTGGGGAGAGCCACCTTCCTGATCGGCTCGATGTTCTAAAGGGCTGATAAAAAAAATTTGATCCGACGTCAGGTTTGTAATGTGCGCGAAGAAACGTCTCTTCTGCCGCATTAATTGGGAATGGGATAGATTTGCCGACAGGAATATCTCCCTTCTTGCAAACGAGAAAGGTGATGCCAAAGAACGGATGAAACGACCCCAGCCTTTCGGCGGCCTCCTTGACGGACTCAATGTCTAAGTACATCTCCTAAAGCCTCTCCATCTGGCGGACGATAAACTTACAGAAATCCGGGTTGAGATCAATGCCAATCGCATCCCGGTTGCTGCTTGCCGCAACCCTCACTGTCGTTCCGCTTCCCGCGAATGGATCAAGCACTCTCCCGCCTTGCGGACATCCCAGTTCGAGGCATCGCTGCACCACCTCGTCAGGGAACGGAGCCGTTTCAATTCCGTTCGTAGGCTGAGGGCGCGCTACAATCGTCCACACGTCCTCCTCGATGTAACCGCTTCCGCCAATAACATCTTTCAGCGCGCTTCTATTGAAATAATAGCTGCGGCTCTTGACGAACATGAAAATATTTTCGTAGCTTCTGCGCGGCCTGTCCCTGACAGCTTCTGGCAAGGCATGCTTTCTGTGCCAAATTATCGCGCTGCGAAGTACCCATCTTCGAGTCGACATTTCAATGGCGACCCGCCAAGGAATCCCAATCGCTGATTTGGGTTTAATCCCGATGCCGACTCCGCCGCTCTTATCTACTGCTCTCAATCCGAATCGCCGTTTGTTGCTCTTGGGATCAGTTCCGTGCGATTTTCCTTTCCCAGAATAATAAGTGTCACCGATATTGAGAAACAGGACTCCATCCGGACGTAAAACCCGAAAAACTTCGTCCATCACCCCCGCTATCGCTCCCACATACTGCGGAACTGTTTCTTCGAGGCCGATTTGCTGATCTACGCCATAATCCCGGAGGTTGTAATACGGGGGCGAGCTGACCACGCAGTTCACCGATTCGTCTGGGATTTTCTGGAGGACGGATTTCGAATCCCCCATGTGGATCGTCCAGGATCTCCCCTCCTTCGTTGTCCCTGTCCAGCAGTCTTTTTCTTTTTTAGTCACATTGCAAATTGTAGCCTGCCGGAAAGCTGTTCTACCGGAGGGTGGGGCCAAACGGACAGAGGCACACGTTCACTCCGGCGATCAAGCACGAATACGCCCTTGAGACACCACGTTTTTGAGCCGTTGGGAGCCCAAAGGCGTCTATACTATTAATATGCCGAAGTATTCCATTGTAGTTCCGTTTCACAATGAAGAAGAGAATGTGACCGCCCTCTATGCCCGTTTGAAGCAGGTGATGGAGCAGGTGGGCGATAGTTTTGAGCTGGTGCTGGTGGATGATGGGTCGAGCGACCGCACCTACAAGCTGATGGAAGAGATTGCCGCGGTGGATTCGCGCGTTTTGGTGGTGAAGCTGCGCCGGAATTTTGGCCAGACATCGGCGCTGGCGGCGGGCTTTGACCACGCCTCGGGCGAGTTTATTTTGGCGATGGATGGGGACCTGCAGCACGACCCGAATGATATTCCCGCGTTTTTGGAGAAGCTGGAAGAGGGGTACGACGTTGTGTCGGGCTGGCGCAAGGAGCGGATTGACAACTTTGTGATGCGGCGGATTCCGTCGCGGTGCGCGAACTGGCTGATGGCCAAGCTCTCGGGCGTGGAGATTCACGACTTTGGGACGACCTTCAAGGCCTATCGCCATGAGGTGATCCAGAATATTCCGCTGTATGGCGAGATGCACCGGTTCATTCCGGCGCTGGCGAGCTGGTATGGGGCATCGATCTGCGAGATTCCGATCAAGAACGTGATGCGCGAGAAGGGCAAGAGCCATTACGGGATTGGGCGCACCTTTCGCGTGTTCTTTGACCTGCTGACGATTCGGTTTTTGCTCAAGTACATGAGCCGGCCGCTGCACTTTTTTGGCAGCTTTGGGGCGCTGGGGATTCTGGCGGGCAGCGGGCTTTCGGCCATGTTGCTGGGCATGAAGATCATGAACTGGCACGAGAACGTGATGGATCAGCATGGGCCGATTTTTGTGATTGCCGGCGTGCTGATTGTGGCGGGAATCCAGTTGCTGGCGATTGGCTTGCTGGGCGAGTTGCAGGTGCGGCATTACAACACGAGCGAGAATCGCGCTCCGTATACGATTGAGCGGATTGTGCGGATGCGGATGCCGGAAGAGACGAGTTTGCTGCCGGGGATGTAGGTTTTTATTGGAGTCTGTGCTTGCCCCGGTCCCCAAATGCGAGGGACCGGGGGCACCCAAGGTTGTCTAACTATTGTGTTCCCTTATCCAAGAAAAATGAGCTGAATTACGCTTTGGCGGCGTTGGCTTTGCGCTTGCCCAGATGGTGCTTGAGTTCTTTCTTGGCAGATGCCTTGCGCTTGCGGACCTCGTCTTTGCTGTACATTGTGCCACGGCATTTGGGTGTGCCGCAGTTGCAGGTGGCTTCGTCGTCGCCGCCGTCGTAGAGGCAATAATCGTAGGTCAGCTCGTCGCCTGCGGCTATGTTTTTGATGGCCGTGACCCAGACCCGCCCGTCTACCTCGCTGGTCTCGCAGTTGGGATCGCAACTGTGGTTGATGAACATGGAGGCGCAGTGGCCGTCGATGACCATGGAGCCGTCGCCGAGTCCAAAGAGATAGGTGACGATGGAGTCCTCGTAGGCGGCGTCAGCCTCCTCTTTGGTGATGCGCGGGCCGGTGTATTCGACGATGCGTTCGCCCTTGCGAACATTGGCGGTGGAGTAGCAGCCGGCGGCGTGGATGGCGGAAGAGCGAATGATCAGTCCCATAGGGATGCGCGTGCGTTCCTTCAAAAAAATTTGGCCGAGCAAATGGATTCGACGGGCCGCGGCGCGGCGCTCGTCATATAATTGCTCCGTTGAACGCATCGTAACATTGATGGGCGGGAATTGCCGGGCGCGAATTGAGCCATCGGGCCGTCCGGGGGGATCAATTTGCAAGGACTAGGACTGGAACGGCTTCAGAGGCAATAATACCTCATGACCTGGATTGACTGGATCATTGTTGCCATCGTGGCCGGAACTGTGCTTGGCGGACTGGCGCAGGGATTTTTCCGCTCGGTTTTTGGGCTGTTCGGGCTGCTTGCCGGCGTGCTGCTGGGCGCGTGGAACTATCAACGGGTTGCGGCCAAGCTCTTTTACCTGGTTCAACCCAGAGAAGCCGCCGACGCGCTGGGATTTTGCCTGGTGGCGCTCACTGTGATGGGCATTGCATTTGTGCTGGGGTTTCTGCTCTCAAGGACGGCCAAGCAGGTGGGGTTGGGTTGCCTGGACCGTCTAGCCGGCGCGGTCTTTGGATTCTTTCAAGGCATCCTGATGGTAACACTGGGGATTTTGGTGATTCTGGCCTTCTTTCCTTCGGCGCATGTGCTGGAGGAATCGCGCCTGCCGCGGATTTTTTTCGGGGTCTGCCACCTGAGCATGCACGTTACCCCGGAAGAACTGGCCAAGAGGGCGCGGGTGGGGATGAGGGAGCTGAATGAGCACTCCCCGCAGTGGATGAAGCCCAAAAACGAGTAGACTGTTTGAATACAGCGTGAACGATTTCAACTTTTCTGCCGCGCGGAGCGGCGCCGAATATGGCAATCTAATAGAGCAAGAGGTTAACGTGAGAAGAGAATTGGACAGCCTGGTGACGCAAATGCATTCGAGCGGTGTGCGCTACGACGACGCAGTGCGCGAGTTCAAGAAGCAGTATCTGCGCGAAGTGTTGCTCTCGCACCGGGGCAACCAGTGCAAGGCCGCCGACGAGCTGGGCATCCATCGCAACACGCTGAGCCGCACCATGGCCGAGCTGGGGCTGAATCTGGCCGAGGTCCGGGCCACGCTCAAGCGCCCGCCGCGGAGCGAACGGCCTGTGTTTGGAGCGGTGCGGACGATGTACCGCCAGGGGTAAAGAATCTCTTCGGGGATGCGGAGGGGTTGTGCGATTCAAGGCGAAGATCGATTATTCTCAGTTGCTGATTTTACTGATATTCGTCGCCATGGGCGGATTTACGGTTAAGATCGAAATCGAGAATTGGCTGATGCATCACCACACTTTCGACGACCTTTTCAACGACCCAATCGGCATTGTGAACAACTTATGGTTATTCGCAGTCGCCGTGACCTTTCTCTTTCCATTTCTCAGCGCTTCTAGGGCGTTCTGTTGGATTCTCGACAATGATGGTCTGCTCCTGTTTGACGGTCGTAAGACACATCTCATCCCGTTTTCTAATTTAGAAAAGGCTCTCCCGATCTCGGGAGAACGCGACTGGATTGCGCCAGGCCGGATCAAGCTTGAGTTCGACGGCGGCAAAAGTTACACGATTGCTCTCCGGGAGAGAGAGCGGTTTCTCGCGGAGTTATCAGGAAAATGCCCGCAGTTGGAGCGGAGAGAAACCCATGTCGGACTCTCGTTGCAGCGACCTTTGGCTTTCTGAGTCTTCCTGAGTGGGACGGATTTTTTAGGATTCGGAGGGGTAGTGCGATTCGAGGCAGGCGGCTTTCTTTCCCAATGGTCTAACATCATCTGTACACTTGCAATCACGGGGCTTTCCGGAGCTGGTGCTTTTCTCGGGTGGCTTTTAAATCATAGTTATCCACAAGGCATATTGTCTGCCATCTGTTTGTTCGCATTTATTGGCAGTTGTTTGGTTAGTTATTTTTTCGATCTCCCTCGGTACTCTGAGCTTCAAGAAGGTGGATTGCTGGTCTCGCAGGGAAAGAGGAAAACCATGATTCCGTATGCATCGGTAGAAAAGCTTCTGCCGATGTCCCCTTCGAAGAGCGTGTTCGAGGAAAACCGGTTTGTACTTCTGCTCAATGAGGGTAAATCTTATAAGTTTTCTATACAGGAAAAAGAGCGATTCCTCGATGAACTCTCCAAGAGATGTCCACAGTTGGAGAGAAAGGGTACTGATTATGGCTTGTCGCTGCAGCGGCCTCTAGCCTTCTGAACTTTCCATTCTGTCGCCATTCCGCCCGCCGGTTCCTCAAGTCGGGCCGGCGCGATATACGATTAAGCTTGGCGAGATGCAAGCGCGGAAGGGCGGTTTTACGTCCTGTTTTTAGTGCTGTTTGGATGGAAACGCCAGAGCGAAGCCGTGATACAGGAAAAATGAATCTAAATTCGCATACCAATATCGCAAGAACCAACCGGATGCAGCGTAGATCGCAGATTTGCGCGGCGATTTTTTGTTCTCCTGTGTTGGTTTTGGTATTTGCTATTGGCTCAGCGCAGGCGCAGAAGCCGGCGGCGACTGCTGCGCCCGCCCAGGCCCAGCCGGTACAAACACCGCAAACGCAGCCAACAGCGGTTTCTCCCGCTGCCGCGCCCAAGCCGGCAACCCCTGCGCCAGCAATTCCTGTGCAGGCCGCTCCAGTAACAGACAAAAACGCCAAGCCGCCCAAAAGCAGTGACCGGCGGCGCGCGGCTAAGCTGTATCTGGAGGCAGGAAAGCTCTTCGAGCAGCAGAAATATCCGCAGGCGATGAAGCTCTATGAGGCTGCGGCGCAACTGGACCCGACGAATCCCGACTACTCACTGGCTGCGGGCGTGGCGCGCAGCCATCAGGTGACGGCGTTGATCCAGGCGGCGGCCAAAGACCGCACTAAGGGCGACCCGGCGGCGGCGCGAGCCGCACTGGCCCAGGCGCTCGACCTGGACCGCGCCAACCCGCAGATTGCGCAGCATCTGAATGAACTGGGAGACGAGGCGACTGCAGGCCGGAGTACGCCGCTCTACGCCGAGGGTCCGGAGCTGCTCGGCCCACCCGAGGCGCTTGTACCCACGACCGCGTTGCAGAGCTTCCACTTGCATGTGGCCGAGCGGCAGATGATTGAGCAGGTTTTCAAGGCCTATGGGATTCAGGCCACCGTGGATGACAGTGTGCATTACACATTGGCGCGTCTGGACGTGGACAATGTGAAATTTGCCGATGCCATGCGGATCTTGTCGCTACTGACGCATACGTTCTACGTCCCGCTGGATGCGCGTCGCGCCGTGGTGGCTCTGGACTCGCCGGATAACCGGAAGAAGTTCGAGCATGAGGAGGTTGAGACGCTCTACCTCTCCGGGCTGAACGCGGCCGAGATGACCGAGGTGACCAACCTGACGCGGAATATCTTCGACTCCCGGCAGTCGGTGACCTCACCGTCGTCGGGAACGCTGACCGTGCGCGGCTCGGAGCAGACGCTGAATGCCATCAATGCAACGCTGCGCGGGCTGCTGGAGGGTCATAACCAGGTGGTGCTCGATGTGCGGCTGATTCAAATTGCGCATACCAGCGACCGCAATGCAGGCATCACCCCGCCAACCGCGATTACGGCTTTCAATTTCGGCTCGGAAGAGGCGCAGATCCTGAATCAGAACCAGGCGCTGGTGCAGCAGATCATCTCTTCGGGCCTGGCCCCTGCCGGAGATCTTGGCGCAATCCTTCTGATTCTACTGGCTTCCGGACAGGTCTCGAATTCCCTGTTCTCGAATGGATTTGCGATCTTCGGCGGAGGATTGACCCTCTCCGGCGTCTCCTTCAATCCGATCACGGCCAAATTGAGCCTTAACTCTTCTGACTCGCGCGAACTCGATGATGTGCAGTTGCGGCTCGGGGACGGCGAAGATGGAACCATCAAACTGGGCGAGAGATATCCCATCGAGACCTCTTCTTTTTCAAGCCTGGCGGGCAACAGTTCCAGCATCGCCGGACTAACTGGCGCGGGCACATCGAGCCAGCTGGGCGGGCTGCTCTCCTCGCTCAACAGCGCAGCTGCCTCGACCATCCCGCAATTTCAGTACGAAGACATCGGGCTGACGCTGAAGGCTACCCCGAAGGTGATGCGCGGCGGCCTTGTGGCCCTGACACTCGACCTGAAGATCAACGCGCTGGCCGGCTCATCAATCAACGATGTTCCAGTGCTGAATAATCGCGCGCTCTCAGGCGTTGTGACGCTGAAAGACAATGAGAACGCGGCGATCGTGACCGAGATTGACAAGCAGGAGAGCCGCGCCATCAGCGGAACGCCGGGGATCAGCGAGATTCCGGGGATGAATGACCTCACGGATAAAGATGTATCGAAGAACTATGCTTCGCTGCTGATTGTGATTACGCCGCATATCGTGCGGGGAACGCAGGCTGCGGGCCATACGCCGATGTTTCGCGTAGAGAAGGGAACGGCAGCGAGATAGCGGGTCAGCGAGACAGCGGAGTTAGCAAGTTAGCGTTGTTAGCATCCGAAGCACTGTCAGTTGAAGCCTCTTTCGCAAATACAACGAAGGGCAGGTCAGGAACGATCCTGTCTGCCCTTTACGGTTGATCTGAAGTTCAGCGTTGTGAACGGCAGTGAGATTGATCACGAGAATGATTTCGTCCGAGCTGCAGAGATGCTAGCCCCGCGAACAACGCTAACTCCGCTCTTACTTCTTCAACCCATCCAGCTTGATCTGGTAATCGATGATCTGCTTGAGGGTGTCGTACGGCGCGTTGGCTGGAACCTGGCGGCCATTGACCATCAGCGTGGGCGTCTGGTTGATGTCCAGATCCTCGGCTAGCTTGGTGGAGTCTTCTACCGTCTTGCCGGTGGCGGGCAGGGCCACGCAGGCGGCTACCTTAGCCGGGTCCAGGCCGGCCTTGGTGACGCCACTGTTCAGCGTCAGGGTCGCGCCATCGGCGGTGCTCAGGCCTTCCTGTCCTTCAAAGACAGCGGCGGCAAAGGTAAAGAAAGCATTGCTTCCACCCAGCTTGGTTACACACACAGCGTATTCGGCGGCTGTAACTGCCTGCGCATGGATGCGGGCCAGCGGGAAGTTCTCAAAGACGAAACGGGCCTGGGGGTAATCGACGGCCAGCTTATCCATGTTGGCCTGCGCCTCTTTGCAATGCGGGCATTGGAAGTCGGCAAACTCGACGATCTCCAGATCCTTTGAGGCCGAGCCGCGATACGGCCCGTCGGCGCGCTTCTGCAATTCGGCGCGCTGTTCGGTGTAGGGGTGTTCGCCGAAATTGATAATCTCGTCGCCGGCGATAATGTGCTTGCCGTCGGGCAATACAAAGAACTGGATGCCGGATGATTTTTGTTTGCCGGTCTTATCGCCGACCAGAACCACGACCTTGCTGATGCCTTCAACGGGAGTCTTCAGAATGGCCTGAACCTGCCAGACGCGGCTGTCGTCAAAACCCCAGCTGGTCTGCATGAAAGCGTTCACCGTCTCTTTGGTCGGCGTAGTGGCGGTAAAATTGGCCGGATCGGGAGCCGGAAAGGTGGGTGCAGCGGCCGGAGCCGGCGCCGACGGCGGTGCGGCGGGCACATCCTGCTGGGCGCGGAGCGTGGGCAGAGAGAAAGCGGCCAGCGCGGCAACGGCCAGAACGCTGGAAAGGCGTGCATACTGAGGAACCAAGAGAATTCTCCTTCGAGGGCGGCAAACTCCGCACTTTCAGCTTATACCTGAACTTTGACGGCAATGGGAAATCTGCGCCCCATGCCAAAGGACTTTGCAGTCACCTTCAGGACCGGCGCGGCCTGCTGGCGTTTGTACTCCGAGCGCTCCACCAGGCGAACCACCTGTTGGACGAGCGGGAGGGGAAAACCGTATTGCTGCACGATCTCTTCCGGCGTTTCGTATCGCTCCACATAGGCTTCGAGAATCGGATCGAGAACGTCGTACGGGGGCAGGGAATCAGTGTCTTTCTGGTCCGGCCGCAGCTCGGCGGAAGGTGGCTTTGTCAGGATCGCCCCGGGGATGATCTCACGCTCGCGATTGACCCAGCGGCAGAGTGCGTAGACGCGGGTTTTTACCAGATCTCCAATGACCGCGAGAGCGCCCACCATATCGCCATAGAGTGTGCAATAGCCCACCGCCATCTCCGATTTGTTGCCGGTAGTGAGCACCAGCGCGGAAAACTTGTTGGAGAGCGCCATCAGCAGGTTGGCGCGAATCCGGGCTTGCAGGTTTTCTTCGGTCGCGTCCGGCTTGCGTCCGGCAAAGAGCGGATCAAGGGTACGGGTGAACTCGGCAAAGAGGCCGCTGATCGGCAGCAGCTCAAAGCGGATGCCGAGATTCTGGGCCAGTGCGCGGCTGTCTTGAATGGAGCCGGTAGAGGAATACGGGCTGGGCATCCCAATGCCGAAGACATTTTCCGCGCCGAGCGCTTCTGTAGCGATAGCCGCGACCAGCGCGGAATCAATGCCGCCGCTCAGCGCAATCAACACTTTTTTGAAGCCGCATTTGCGAATGTAATCCCGTGTGCCCAGAACCAGAGCCTGATAGGCCGCTGCGGTCTCGTCCTCGGCTGGCTCGGGGACCGGCGCAGCGGTGAAGGGATCTACAATCACCAGATCTTCTTCAAAGGAGCGGGCCTGCGCGACGAGTTCGCCGTTTGCATTCAAAGCCAGTGAGGAGCCGTCAAAGATGAGGCTGTCGTTGCCGCCCACCTGGTTGCAGAGAACGACGGGAATGTTGTCGCGGCGCGCGATGGCCGCCAGCATCTCGCTGCGAATGGCGCGCTTGCCATGCCAGAAAGGCGAGGAGGAGAGATTCACATGTAACTGCGGCTGCTGGCGCATCAGCTCTTCCATCGGATCAACTTTGTAGAGCCGCCGGCGCCAGAAGTTTTTGTCATTCCAGGCATCTTCACAGATGGAGATGGCGAGGCGCACTCCGTCCAACTCGATGACCTGCTGCGGCTTGGCCGCCGAAAAGTAGCGCTGCTCGTCGAAGACATCGTAAAAAGGCAGCAGACGTTTATGCTGTTCGAGGACTATCTGACCCTGATCGAGCAAAACCGCCGAGTTGACCGCCGGTTTGCCCGACTCACTCTCCGCCGCCAGCGCCACGCCGGCCAAAACAGCTGTCGGCAGCGCGCGCGTGGCCAAGGCCAGCTCTTCGACCGCTGTGCGGCAACGGGCGAGGAAGCTCGGCTTCTCGAGAAAGTCCGCAGGCGGATATCCGCAGATCGCCAGCTCAGAAAAGACCGTAAGCCGCGCGCCCCGGTCTGCGGCGCGGCGGCTAGCGGCGATTATCTTTTCAAGATTCCCTGAAAAATCCCCAACAGTGGGGTTGATCTGGGCCAGTGCGATCTTCACTCTTTCAGTTTACTAGGGAGGCTGCCGATTTTTCTTTTGCGGGAAGGGAAAACCGGCTACAATTGCCCCTGTTTTCACACATCCTCCAAAACTCGCAGCAGGCAAATTCATTCGCGAAATGTGCCGGGTTCATTGAGTAGACCTGGCTGGGCGACCTGTGCGGAACGGTCCCGTAGTGGGCCAATGAAAGGATTTGGTATGGCAACGACTCCCCCTGTAGCAGCCTCCACTCCCAAGGCAATCCCCACTGCTGTTCTCGTTCAACTCGCCGGTGTCCTGCTTGCAGGCGCGATGGGAGGGCTTCTGTATTGGGTATTGGCCAAGTTTACCGGCACATCGCTGCCTACGGTCTTTGGCAACTGGACTGCTCTGATCCTGATGTTTATCGGCGCGATGGCGGGGGCATTCGGCGTCTTTCTGCTGACGGCCTCGGACCCGACGGCGATTCGAACCTACATTTTTGCCGCGGTCTGCGGGTTGGCATGGCAGCCGATCATTACGGCAGCGCAGCAACTGGTCGTTAATAAGACGGTAACGGATCAGGATTCAAAGATGAGCGACCAAGTGCAGCAGATTCAAGCTGCCAACAGCAGCGGCAATGTGCAACAGATCACTACCGCGGCGCAGAATACTGTGCAGGCGGTGAACAATGCGCTGAGTCTCTCGCCCAGTGTCACTGACCCGGCAAAGAAGGTAGAGATCGAGGACAGCTCCAGGAAAGCGATCAACGAACTGCAGACCAGCGCGGCGACCGTGCCGACGGCATCGGTGGATGGGCTGAAGAAAATATCGCTGGCAGCGTCAAATTCGGGCGAGTCGAATGTCGCGCTACGCGCGATTCAGTCGCTGGATGTGATCGGCAGTAATGCGACAACGCAAAAAAATGCGCAGGTGGCGCACACCGTGCACGATGCGCTGCTGGACCTGGCCCACAATGCGCATGACTCCTCCGTGCAGAAACAGGCGCAGACCGCGGCTGCGAAGTTTTTTGAGCACTGAGCCAGGCAGGGCCTTCAGCACTGAGGGGACTCGCGCAACTCGCATTCACCCATTCAATACGCGGCAATCCCCGTAATGCTCTGGCCCAGGATCAGCGCGTGAATGTCGTGGGTGCCCTCGTAGGTTTTCACCGACTCTAGATTCATCATGTGGCGCATGATCGGGTAATCCTCTGTGATGCCGTTGGCGCCCAGGATGTCGCGCGCAGTCCTGGCCGTCTCCAGCGCCATCCACACGTTGTTGCGCTTGGCCAGCGAGATATGCTCGTGCCCCGCCGTGCCCGCGTCCTTCAGCCGGCCAACGTGCAGCGAGAGCAGTTGGGCTTTAGATATTTCGCTCATCATCCAGACCAGCTTTTCCTGAATCAGTTGATGGCTGGCAATCGGCTGCCCGTGGAACTGTTTTCTGGTTTTCGCGTACTGCAGCGCCGTGTCGTAGCAGGCCATCGCCGCGCCAATCGCTCCCCAACTGATACCGTAGCGCGCCTGATTGAGGCACATCAGCGGACTCTTCAAACCTCCTGTGCCGGGCAGTAGGTTCGTCGCGGGAATATGCACGTCCTGCAACGACAATCCGCTGGTCACCGAAGCACGGAGCGACCATTTTCCGTGTACCTCATCGGCGCGGAAGCCGGGCCTGCCGGTCTCAACCAGAAATCCGCGAACGAGATTTTCTTCGTTTTCGACTTTTGCCCAGATGACAGCCACATCGGCGATATTTCCCGAGGTGATCCACATCTTTTCGCCGTTGAGGATGTATTCATTGCCCGCCTTGCGCGCGATGGTGGTCATGCCGCCGGGATTTGAGCCGAAGCCCGGTTCGGTCAGCCCGAAACAGCCCAGCTTTTCGCCGGTGGCGAGGGCCGGGAGCCACTGCTGTTTCTGTTCCTCCGACCCAAAGATATAAATGGGATACATCACCAGCGCTGACTGCACGCTGACAAAACTGCGCAGTCCTGAGTCGCCCCGCTCCAGTTCCTGCATGACAAGGCCGTACTCGACATTCGACATCCCGGCGCAGCCATAGCCGGCGAGGTTGGCCCCAAAGAAGCCCATCTCGCCCATTAGCGGGACCAGTTGACGCGGAAAGCGGCCCTCGCGAAAAGCTTCTTCGATGATCGGAATGATCTGGTCGTCGACAAACTCGCGCGCCGATTTGCGCACCAGCAGCTCGTCCTCGCTGAAGCTGGAGTCGAGATGGAGAAAATCAAAGCCTTGAAATTTGAATCCCATATACGCCCGCCCCGTTGGGTTTACTCAAGACAGCAAGCCTAGCAGATGAAGTGCTGCGCGGGAAAACCGGGCTGGGCTATACTCTTTCTGTGATCCTGCTGCTCTCCGACTGGAAACTTGACGCCGCGCTCGGCTCCTGCCTGGTGCTGGGGTTGCGTCATGGCTTCGATTACGACCATCTGGCGGCCATCAGTGACATTACCGCCGTGCAGCGCAACTGGAAGAGCGGACTGCGCCTGGGCACCACCTACGCGCTGGGCCACGCTTTCACCATCGCCGCGCTGGGCGTAGCCGTGCTGCAACTGCATTTGGGATTGCCGGAAGGGCTGGACAATTGGGCCGAGCGGCTGATTGGCCTCACGCTGATCATTCTGGGCATCGGCGTCGTCGCCGGCATCCTGCGCAAGGACGCCCACGGACATCCCCACTCGCGCATCGAGAGCCGCCTGGGCATTGCCATCAACGGCATCTTATGGCTGGCCTGGCAGGCGCGCCGATGTTGGAACCGCGCCGCGCCCCGGCCCGAGCGTTTTCAGTGGATGTACACCGGCAAATCCGTCTTTGCCATCGGCATGTTGCACGGCATCGGCGCGGAGACCCCTAGCCAGCTCGCTCTCTTCTTCCTCGCCGCCAACCTGGGCGGAAATTCGCGCGGCATGATGGGCCTGGGCGCATTCTGCGTGGGCCTGGTCGCGATGAACGCGCTGATGACCGCCTCCATGGGCGGAGCCTTCAAGGCCAGCGGCAAGCGCCAGGCGATTTATAACGCTGTCGCCTGGGCCGGCGCGGCCTACAGCTTCGCCATCGGCCTCACCTTCCTCTTTGGCGCATCGGGCAGTTTACCGCCGCTTGGCTAGCAGCTCTGTCTAGGACCGTCTTAAAACTGCGTTGAGACTGAAAACCTCATCATGGTAGATTTCTGATATGACAGATTTCGACCCGAAATCGCTTATTCCAAAAGAAGGTTGCAAAGGGTGCAGCCATCTCAATGATCGAGTGGACTCCGCGAGAAGGGCGAGATTTTATCTGACTAATGGCATAGGGACTGGATACAGACGAGAAAAATCAAGGTCGAGGCAGTATAAGCAAGTCCGTGAGCAAATTAATAGCGATGAGAACGCAGAACGGCTCGCTCGGGCAGAATTGCGAATACACGAAATGCTGGCGCATGAGGGAATTAATGTGTCGGAGTACCAAGACTGCATGAATATAGTAATTCGGGGTGGTAGAGATAGAGCCTGAGTCCTAGAGGCCCATTCCTCTCAACGCACATTTAAGACAATACAGCGCTAGCTAGGGTTAGTCCTCAATTGGGTAACTATATACCTGGTAAATAGGGTAGAAGCAGAAGAGTTCAGGCAGTCCTCGGTTTCGTTCCAACCCAAATTACAAAACCATGGCAATCCACCATTCCCAGGCCCTGCTGAAAATCTAAGTGTGCTGTTATTCCCACCTGGGACATTGCGCCAGAAAGTCCGCTGCCGTAGCGATAAGCGGGGCAATCCTCTTGCTGAGGGACTAGAACCAGTATTCCCTCAGGGTCTGGACCGACTCCGTGTATTACTGTGATTTTATTCACTGTAGCGCCATTCTTTTCAAAGACCTCCATGAGTTCGTGTCCGAATTGCTTCCCCAGTTCATCGGATGGAGGAAGTTCAACCACAAGTGCAACATCTTTGGGCATCTCTTTTGCAAGCGTTGCCAACGCTGATTTCTGCTCACAGGAAAGATTCCAGCGGGGCCAAAACAGCCACCCATATGCGGCCGCTAAACAAGAACAAAAAGTGAGAAGAACAAAAAATCTTCCAATTCTTTCAGAAATTATTAGTTTTTGCTTCGCAAACTACTCACTGAAACCATAAAAAAGAAGAGCTGCGATCATCACACAAAGATAAATAATCTCCGTCTTGGAAAGATGATTGAAGTGGCCTTGCCCTCAGAATGCGTATCCCTTAGCCGGCCGGTTTAGGGGGATATCTATTCATCCCCGTCGCCGTCGTGGCAGTGGTAATGTGGGAATCGCCGCAGCGATTTCCAAGGTCTGGGGG
>Ga0181534_10000574_pt1 | contig 25626 bp, 18 predicted proteins | sample PEATcosm2014_Bin_37_FD_119758 | JGI IMG/M metagenome (GOLD analysis project Ga0181534, IMG submission 119758) | Peatland microbial communities from MTU Mesocosm Facility, Houghton, MI, USA - PEATcosm2014_Bin17_10_metaG | ecosystem: Environmental > Terrestrial > Soil > Wetlands > Peat | place...
AGCGTCGAGGAACTCAGCCGCCAGTTTGAGCCCTTCTTCGCGAAGGCCGGCTTTGAGGCCACGCCGGAAAAAGTCCAAGCCGTAACCCCCCTCATCCGCGAGCGCATCAAGCTCCTCAGTGATGCCCCGGTCGCCGCCGACTTCTTCTTCCTCAAGGAACTCGCGCCTTACGACCCCGCCGAGTTGATTCCGACCAAAGGCGGCGATGCAGCCATGGCTCTTCGCGTATTGCAACATGCCCAGGAAGTTCTAGCCACCACCGCCTTCGATCACGATTCCCTCGACCAAACTCTCCGCGCCGCCGCCGCACAACTTGGTTTAAAGGCCGGGCAGACCTTCCAGCCCATAAGAGTCGCCGTCTGCGGCCGCAAAAATGCCCCGCCGCTCTTTGAAACCCTCGCAGTCCTCGGCCGCGAGACGTGTCTAGCCCGCCTCCGCCAGGCCGAAGCCAGCCTGCAATTGTTCGCTTGAGAACTGACCATCGGTACAACCAAATTCTATTCAGGCCACAAAGCGTCAGGGCCCGACTTCAGAGGCTGCGGGAAAAGGCCTGAATTTGTGTTGAAATTCCAGAAAACATCTCTCCGCGGCTAAAGCAGCACTCATTCCATTGGCTTTATGCGGTTGGTACCCCCTCGTATCCCTCCAGATTGATCTTTTCCGCAGCCTGTAAAGCCTGTACGCTTCATCGCGGATAAACGATCATTTGCGAGAGACAGACCACTAATGAGCGACAGTGGGTTGTGCGGCCAGCGGCAGAGGCAATTCGATCGCGCCCAGCTTGTTGCCCTGATTGTCGCGCACGCCGAGGCGAAGGTAGCGCGCGGTGACGGGAACGTCCAGAAGCAGGCGATAGTGATAACCGCTCTTCTGCACGGTGGAGAGCGTCTCCGGGGTTAGTGTGCTGATCAGCTTCATGCGCTCCTCGTTGAGGCGCTGTCCGCCCGCTCCGTAGGCACAGGCGGCAAACTCCAGAGCCAGGTGCTGGCCTCCGTTTTCAGAAGGAATCAGCGTGAGGTAACGGGCAAGGAGGGCAAAATCGACGGCATATTGAGTGACATCGATTGGCTTGAGCGCGGGCACGCCCTGGATTTTGGCGAGCGCGGCCAATTGCTCGGGCGTGGCCGGAGCCGTTTTTCCGACGGTTAAATGCGAGAGAAAGAGCAGGTCGGGGATCTGCGGAGTTCCCAACCCAAGCGCCGCGCCCAGCGAATCGACCTGATGCGCAACGTCGGCCAGATCGTCGGCAAAGTAGCTACGCCGGTAGGAGAGATTGTAGCCGTGGCGGCTCAACTCGACATGGATCTTGCGGAGGCGGCCGTCGAATTTCTTGTCGGAGGGATCGTAGGAGATGGTGTAGTAGTCACTGCCCTCGCTGACTGCTTTGGTAAAGGCTTCCTTGAGGCCGTTGGTGTTGTAGAAGGCAGTGCCGCCGGTCTCGATGGCAATATTGGAAAGCGTTTCGTGCTCGGCCTGCTGCGCGATCTGAAAGCGCTGCTGCTGTGCAACGGCGGGATTGGTGTAACCGGCGGAGTTGGTGATGCCGCCGCCGCCGCGAGGGCGCAGATCGACGCGGCTGGAGGCGGCAAAGGCAGGGTTGTTGATGAGGCCGCGCACATCGACGGCATAGACGGCGGCATGGCTCAGGTTTAGCAGGTCGGCGACCTTCTTTTGAGCCTCGCTGTAGTTGCGCTGGCTTTGATAGGCGTTGGAGTCGGTGGTCTCAGGCAGGATGGTAAGCGGAAAGGCGCCGGAGAGCCAGAGCAGGTTCTTGCGCCCCGGAAGCGGCATCAGGAATTGCGCGATGGCGGTAAAGGCGTCAAGTGTGATCTGAACCTGCTGGTCGAGGCGGAAGTCGCGTTCGTTGTTCTCCATCTGGGCGAGGAGTTCCGCGGCCTGCGCGCCGTCGGTGTCGAGCGGGTCAAGGGCGTCGACCACCTTGTCGCTTTCCTCGTGAATATCCTTGTCGGGAGCGTCAACGTAGGTTGACTGGGTCATGGCATGGCGGCCATTGGCAGCGGCCATCAAAGCATCGTCGTGGGCGGTAAAGCCCTGCAAAAGCATCAGCCGGTTGCCCAGGACGAAGATGGCGTACCGGCCCGGCGGCCGGGTCTTCAAGAAGGCAATCAACTGATCGTGGGCGTAGTGCTGGTACTCGGGCGCGGTGCTGAGAAGGTCGTAGAGAATGACGTTGAGCGGGCCGTCGGACTGAGGCTCCGGGAGGTTGGAGAAGGTGTTGGGCGGGAACGGCGGAAGCTTATCGGGCACTGCCGGCGCCGAGCGGTGCTCTTCAAAGGAGAGAATCTGCTGGCTGGCGCCGTCTTCCAGGATGTGAAACTCGCTTTGCGCAAGGCCTTGAATCGGCCTTCCCTGGCCGTCGGTGACGGTAACGTCCTCGATAACGCGGCGCGTTTCAACATGCAGCACGGTACCGGTATTCACAGGCGGAAGCGCTGTCTGCGCGGCGGAGAATCTTAGAAGAACAAGGACGCCGGCAAAGACAAAAACCTTATGAGCGGTCATGATTGCAAAAAACCTCGACCGCCCCATTCTAGTCGAGTGGCCCGGCCGCGTCCAAAATGGCGGAGCTTGCGCCGCCAGTCAGTTACATGTTGGCGTGGCCGGAGCGCATCGACTCATTGAACTGCGGCTTGGTGAAGTTGAGCGCTGCTTCGAGCTTGGCCTGATACTCCGGCGCGCGAGCCAGCAGCAGCGGCGTGGCAGCGGCAAAGTCGCCATTGAGGGTCAGCAGGCCTTCGCCGGCTTCGTGCCCCGCCATGCGCAGCAAGTCCTCCCCGGTGGTGTTCAGGTACTGCGCGTCGCGCGGGTCGGCGATCCAAACCGGCTCGCCAGAGCCCAAAACGCCGCTGAGCCAATAAACCTTGCGCAGCAAGTATTCCAAGCGCTCCTCGTCATTGGTCTCGGTAAATAGGAATTTCTTCTGCCAGCGGCTGTAGTAGCGCGTGGTGACCGGCACGGGCTGGCGATTGCCGGATTTTACAAACTCCAGTTGACCCAGATCCACCGTCTTGCGAACCGCGTTGTAGACGAAGCTCTCTGCGTAGGGCTGCTCCATGGCCGGCACAATCTCAGCAAAGGTAAGCGTAACGGATGCGGAGACTTTGGCGTGGAGGTTGTGCGCGCCGCCGTCGGCCAGATGCATCTCGCCATGAACAATGTAGGTGTCTGCCCCGGAGGTGGAGCGGTGAAAAGGCCATTGAAATTGCCCAAAGGCCACCGGCAAGCCGGCCAGCGTCACGGAACACTCCGGCCTCGGATTTTGCAGCCGCTTGGCTTGAGCCGCAAGGTGAGCGGTCATGGCGGGCAGCAGATCGGGCTTGTTGAATTCAAAGCTCTGGCTCAATTCGAGCTTGAGCACGCGACTGGCCGCATCGCTGGATGAGAGGCCATTCCGCGCATCCTTGCCAGTCAATTGAAAGATCGCCGTGGGCCGGCCATCGGAGGCCGTGCCTTCGGTTGCGGAGAGAAGAACCAGGCCGGCTTGCGCCGCGGCCTCTTCCAGAGCGGAGACGAGTGTTGACTTCAGTGCGACGGTCATGGAGGGGAATCCTGGGGTTGAGATCGCTGCTTAATTATTTTAATCCCTCACTGGCATAGCCGGCCCGCGAGGCATGAATCCATCACCGTAGCGCCGGCCTCCTGGCCGTTTGTAGCGTGGACCTCCCGGGTTTCTTATCAAGGAACAGTGTCTGCGAAATCACATTTGGATTTTCCACTCCGATTGCAGGCTGAAAAGTTGATTCAGGCGGCATCGGCCAGATTCTCGATACGGAAATCCGCTCTTTTGATGTCAATGCATGAGCAATTCACCACCGTAAGAAGCCCAATTCCGGCCAGTCTTACTGCGTTGCGAAGGAATCGCCCTCACTCCCGCGATTGCCAATTTCCACGCTGGTCCATCCGGCAGTGCCGCCTGGGTTGTAAGTAGCCGTAGTTGTGCCGATGGTGCGAGCCATGAAGCAGAAGCCTTTCAGCCCCGGCCTCTTCGGGTTCGCATGAGCCTCCCAGGCCATGCCGCTGGCGGCCAGAGTATAGACATAGTTGGGGTCGGTTTTGTTGGGATCGAACTTCAGGCGCTCAATGTTTGTGCCCGCGGGATAAGCACCGGACAGAATCTGGGCCAGAGGGCAGACATGCTGAAGCGTGAGTTGGCAATCATGCTCGATCATTTCAATCGCGGACATGAACATATAAGCGATCTGTTCTTCGCGGGCCAGTTGCACCGGGCCTTTGGCGTCTTCGATTTCGATCTTGGCCTTGGTGGCAAAGGGGCCAGTGGTGGGCAGGGGCGCAGTGGCAGCGGCCGGATGCGGCGCGGCTGCCGCGGGGGTGGCCGTGGAGCCAGAAGCGGCGTAGATGGCAGCCACTTCAGCAGCCTTGAGGGCGCGATTCCAGAGGGCTGCCTCTTGAATGCCGCCATTGAAGAATCGCCCGCCGAAGACGGAGCTTGCGCCCAGCGTAAAGATGCTGGTCTTGCCTGGCCTGCCGCTGCCCTGATCGTGCGCGACTGGCTTGCCATCCCAATAAATGACTCTGGTCTGGGTCGCCGTATCGAGCGTGGCAAGGATCAAATGCCACTGATTGACCAGCGTTGCCGGCGGAGGAGCAAAGGTAAGATGCCCGCCAGCCGCGGTATAGAATCTGAGCGCGTCGTCGTTCTCGAATTGCAGATCGAGATCGTTGCCGTTTTGCGACTCTCCGGCCACATAGAAATAGTGCCCTGTTTGCGAGGGCAGCTTGGCCAGATTCACCCAGGCCATGATGCTGGCCGCCGCGCCCACGCCGCCCGTCTGTGCGGTGGTCACATAGCCGCTTTGACCGTCCAGCATGGCAAAAAAAGTATTGCCGCCCAGAGGCGCTCCCGGCGAATTGCTGGTGACGCCGCCAACAAATTTATAAGTGGTCGCGCCCACCTGGCTTTTGCCGCCCGTCTGGTCCAGCCTATAGTAGGCAAGCGGATGCGTGGAGACAACAGCGGTTACAAAATCGGCTTCCGTGGCATGAAGAACCGGAGCATTGCAGCTTGCAACCGCCGCCAGAGCGGCAATCGCCAATCGCTTCCAATTACGAGCAATGTACATGGGGTGTACACCTTTCCTTCCAGCTATCGACGATCTGGACGACCTCCGGACCATGCGATGCATCCTTGCGGAAATGCAAAAATATCCGGCAAGGCCAGCCCAGTCTATTGCATTTTGCAGAGAGCTTTCAATCGAAATCCATTTAGCGATGGCCTTTTTTTGTCAAAGAGATGGAACGGCGCTCCGCGGCGCGCCTTGCCTGCTGTCTTCCGTGACAGGGACGCCTCAATCGCGCTACCCTGAAGTCTGCGCGCCGTGCAAAGATCGCCGGGCGGACAAGATTGCGCGAACCAGACTGAGCCAACAAGGAGCATTCCCAAGACCATGCCTTTCCAGACCACTTCCAAGATTTGGCACAACGGCAACCTGATTCCCTGGGAGCAGGCCAACATCCACGTGATGAGCCACGTGATTCACTACGGCTCCAGCGTCTTTGAAGGCATACGCTGCTACGGCCAGCCGCAGGGCTCGGCTGTCTTCAGGCTGCCGGAGCACATGCAACGGCTGCTGGACTCGGCCAAGATCTACCGCATGGAGATGCCCTTCAACCTCGAAGAGCTCTGCGCCGGCGTGGTGGAGCTGATTGAAGCCAATGGCGTTGCGCCCTGCTATATTCGGCCGATCGCGCTGCGCGGCTACGGGGAGATCGGCGTCAGCCCCAAGGGTTCGCCGATCGAGGTCTTTATCGCCAACTTTCCCTGGGGCAAGTACATTGCCGGCCACGGCGGCGCGGATGTCTGCATCTCGAGCTGGAACCGGCTGGCGCCCAACACCATGCCTTCGCTGGCCAAGGCCGGCGCCAACTACATGAACTCGCAACTGATCCACATGGAAGCCGAGATCAACGGCTATGCCGAGGGCATCGGCCTTGATGTGAACGGCCTGGTCAGCGAGGGCTCCGGCGAGAATATCTTCGTCGTCCGCAACGGCCTGCTTTACACGCCGCCGCTGGCCAACTCCGCGCTCAGCGGCATCACCCGCGACAGCGTGCTGACCATCGCCCGCCATCTGGGCCTCTCCGTAAGTGAGCAAGCCATTCCGCGCGAGCTACTTTACATTGCCGACGAGGTCTTCTTCACCGGCACGGCCGCCGAGGTCTCGCCGATCCGCTCCATTGACAGGATTGTTGTGGGCGATGGCAAACCGGGGGATATTACCAAGAAGATCGCCGACGAGTTCTTCGGCATCGCCAACGGCCTCAAGCCCGACCGCTTCGGCTGGCTCACCCCGGTCAAGGTCAACACTACGGAGCCGGTCGGCGCGTAGACCTCATCCTCGTGAAAAGCCAGGGACGGATCGGCGAACTCGCCTCTCCGTCCCTGGCTTTTCACATTCCTGTTGTCGGTATTCTTCCGTTCCTACTGCACAATCATGGTGACTGTGCCCGAACTTGTCACCTGATGCGTCTGCGCTGGACAACTGCCCGTGCACAGGCCCCTGCCACTGCCTCCGCCACAGCCGGTCGTAAGAGCCAGCCCGGCAAGCAGAACCAGTCCCAGGCAAGCTGGTACCCATGCACCCCGCGCAGCCAGTTTCCTCCTCAAGAAGTAGAGTGGAAGCAGAAGGATCGGCAGTAGAATCCAGCCAACAGTCGGGCCTAAAACTGATTCTGTGAAGACTACGGTGATCAGATAGGTTCCCGCCGGCGTTGCCGCTGTGGTTGTAATTGTCACTGTGCTTGTCATTGAGGAGTAGCTGCAAGAGGCTCCTGTAGGCAAATTCAGGCATTTTGCCGTTGCGTTCACCACATTGGCCGGCAAAGAAACTGTATAGCTCGCCGGTGAGCCGGCAGTTACTGTCGCCGTGATCGGAGCAAAGTTCGGAGCTGTTGTAGAAGCGGTATCGATCTCGAAATCGAAGGCATTCGATGTACCGCCGCCGGGCGCTGGCGTCTGCACGGTAACGGACGTTTGGCCGGCAGTGGCAATCTCTGCCGCCGTAACCTGCGCCGTAAGCTGATTCGCGCTGCCGTAGGTGGTTGTCAGCGCGGAGGTTCCCCAATAGACCGTCGAGCCGTTGACGAAATCCGAGCCTGTAACCGTCAGCGTAAATGCCGCCCCGCCCGCGTTGGTAAAGGCGGGCGAGATGCCGCCAAGAACCGGTGCCGGAGCCGGTGGTCCGCTGGGGTTCACTACCTGGGAGAGGGTGTTCGAGGTGCTGCCGGTAAAGTTGCCATCGCCGCTGTAGACCGCAATCACCGAATCTGTACCCACTGGCAGCGTGTTGGTTGTCACGGTAGTCGAGCCGCCACTGAGGGTTGAGCTTCCCAGGCTCGTGCCCGAGTTGTAGCTGAAGGCTACCGAGCCAGTCGCTATGCCGCCGAACTGTCCGGTGACCGTCGCCGTCAGCGTCACAGGAAAGACGATTCCAGTCTGGATAACGCCTTGACTGGAAATAACTTGCCCGGACGCGATTTGTCCGGCAGTGGAGGGATTCGGCGTCGAAGTCAAGGTTGTCGTCGAGCTGGCCTGGTCAACCGTCTGACTGACAGCGGTCGAGGTGCTGCCGGCAAAGTTCGCATCGCCGGCGTAAACGGCCGTGATCGAGTCGGTCCCCGTCGGCAGATCCGTGGTGGTCAAGCTGGCTGCGCCGCTTGCCAATGTTCCCGCCCCCAACGAAGTCGATCCGCTGAGGAAGGTGACGGTCTCGCCATTGGGTGGCGCGCCGCCACTGGCAGTGACCGTTGCGCTCAAGGTCACCGGCTCCCAATAGAGAGATGGATTTGGCGTGGGCGCGGGCGTGAGGACCGTCGTTGTCGCCGTTAAAGTAGAACTGTCGTAGATGAAGCCGTGCAGCACGGAGTTGGAATCCGCGTAGCCTCCGGCAATCACCCCTGCGGCGTTGATCGCCAAACCGCCGGTGCCTTGATCGGCAGCCGTGCCTGCATTGGGAGCGTCGATCGTTGTGATGCTCCCATTGGCGGCACGCAGGTAGCCGTGAAAGACGAAATCGCCGTCGGTGGCAAGACCGATGACCTCACCCGAAGCATTGACGCTGTTCAAAAGAAAATTGCCGATACTGCCCGTCCCGCTGGGATTGGGGCCGTTTCCATTCAGAAGTCCGGTGCCATTGGCATTCATTCTGCCCATGTTGGCCAGCAGGGTCTTCAGTTTGACCATGGGGCTGTGAGCTCTCTTGGATTTGCTGGAAACTCCAAAGCTCTTGCCAAGCTGGCTGAGCTTGCTGTTGAGCCTGCCGCCCACGCGCTGTGCGCTGGTCACGCCGGAGCCGGGAGCGTCGTAGGTCACGATCGTTCCATTGGCCGGCAGGACAAAGCCATGCACCACATTGTTTGCATCGGTGAAGGAGCCGAAGATATCTCCAGCTTCGTCGAAAGCGTCTGGATACGTTCCCTGATAGGTCAGGGTGCCTGCGTCCGCGGCGTCGATCGTGGTGAAGGCGCCGGTGGATGCCTTGCGGAGATAGCCGTGAATCGCATTGTTTGCGTCGATGTATGCGCCGACGATATCTCCAGCCGCGTCAATGGCGGTGGCGATGGTCCCCTGTTCCGAACCCGTGGCGGCATTCGGATCCTCAAATAAAGTGATGTTGCCGCTGGCGTCGCGCAGGAACCCGTGCAACGCGCCAGCCCCATCGAGGTATGTCCCCGATACTTCCCCCGTCGCATTGATGCTGGTGACTTGTGTTCCCGGATTCGTACTTCCGTAGCTGGTGGGTAAAATCGCCGCGTCGAAGGTGTGAATCGTCCCATCGGTATCGCGAACAAAACCGTGAGCAAAGGAATTCGTGCCGGAGGCAGTTGCAATCGTCGTCGAATAGCTTCCCGCGATCTGCCCGGCGGCGTTGATGCAAAGTGGATAGGTTCCTTCCATGTTGCCCGTGTCTTCGCCGGAAACATCGATAAGGGTTATTGCGCCGGTTGCAGCGATTCGTAGAAAGCCATGTACATGGCGGCCAAGTTCAGGTGAACCATGGTTCGAGAACGTATAAGGCTCAAGGTAGATTCCAGCCACGTCCCCGGCCGCATCAATGCCGATGGGAATGGTCTCGACATTCTTTCCGCCCGAACCGGAAGCATCGAAGGGAGTGATCGTACCGCTGGCGGTCCGCAGAAAGGCATGTTGGTTGCCGCTGCCGTCGATGTAGATTCCCGCCACGTCTCCCGCCGCGTTGATGGCGGTGGCGAGGGTTCCTTGATGCACACCTGTTCCCTGGCCCGAAATGTCGATGGTGGTGAAAGCTGAGGTTTGAGCCGCGGCCCAAGACGGCATTGAGGCAATCAGTCCCGCCGACAGCAGAACTTTAAGACGCATTTGAGACAAGCACAACAACATGTAATCCCTCCACAGTCTTGTTGTTTGTTGGAATCATCTGGCCGCCAAAGCCAACATTGCCCGTTCAGCTTTCCATTTCGGTCGCGCGTGGCCCGAATACCCTACGCGGTACCAGACTCTACGTTCCGGAGGCCGCTGTCAATACGTCATTCGGCGTACGGTGCACCGCCCGCCTCAGGCTCCTGGCGAGTATCATGAACCTATGGTCACTGTTGACCACTGTCCACTAACCACGGCAAAAAGGAAAACGACCGCGTGAAACCCGATATGAGAGTCTCGCTGGCAGGCCTCGAGCTGACCAACCCGGTCATTGCCGCCAGCGGAACCTTTGGTTACGGCATCGAGTTTGAAGAGATCGTTTCGCTCGACGAGATCGGAGGCTTCGTCACCAAGGGCATCTCTATGGAGCCGATGGCCGGCCACGCCGCGCCGCGCATCATCCAGACGGCAGCGGGAATGCTGAATGCCATTGGCCTGCAAAACGTCGGCGTGGAAGAGTTCGTCACCCGCAAGCTGCCGCCGCTCAAGCGCTACCCAAAAGCCAAGGTCATCGTCAACGTCTTCGGCTACACGGTGGGCGAGTACATTGCGGTCATCGAGCGGCTCAACCACGCCGCGGGCATTGCGGCCTATGAACTGAATGTCTCCTGCCCCAACGTCCATGCGGGCGGCATGGCCTTTGGCTCCGACCCCGGATCGCTGGAATATCTGGTCAGCCGCGCCAAGGCCGCCGCAACCAGGCCGCTGATCGTCAAGCTCTCGCCCAATGTCACATCCATCGCGCACATGGCCAAGATTGCCGCTGGCGCCGGTGCCGACGCGGTCAGCCTGACCAATACCTTCCTTGCCATGTCCATCGACGCCGAGACGCGCAAGCCGCGGCTGACCAATATCACTGGCGGCCTCTCTGGCCCGGCCATCAAACCCATCGCGCTGCGCATGGTCTATGAGACGGCCAAAGCGGTTACGATCCCGATTCTGGGCATGGGCGGAATTGTCAGCGCTGAAGACGCGGTCGAGTTCCTGCTGGCCGGCGCAACCGCTATTCAAGTAGGCACCGCAAGCTACGCCGACCCGCGCGCCGTCGAGCGCCTTGCACGAGGCCTGGAATCCTGGTGCCGCGGCCATGGCGTGGAGCGCGTGGCCAGCCTCACCGGCGCGCTGGAACTGCCGCAGCACTGAGCCGAAGCAGGTTGATAAAATCGCTACATGGCACTCACGGCTGAAGATCGCGCGCGGCGCATCAAAATCATCCTCTTCGACGTCGATGGCGTACTGACCGACGGCAGCATCTGGATCATTCCCGTTCCCATCGTCTCGCCCGATGGCGCTGTGACCAGCAAGATGGTGGAGGCCAAAGGCTACAGCGCGCACGATGGCGCGGGCATCACGCTGGCGCGGCTGGGCGGGATGAAGCTGGGCATTATTACCAAGCGCATCAGCGAGACCGTGGCCCTGCGCGCCCGCGATCTCAAGCTGGAATTCGTCTATCAGGGCGAGGCGTTCAAAATGCGCCCAGTGCGAGAGATCATGGCCAAAGAAGGCGTTACGCTGGATGAAATTGCTTATGTTGGCGACGATGTAATCGACCTGGCCGTGATGCGCCAATGCGGCTTCGCCGTCGCCACGGCCAATGCGCGGGCGCAGGTCAAGGCCGAGGCCCATTACGTCACCCCAAGCAGAGGCGGCCAGGGCGCGGGGCGCGATGCCATCGAGTTTATTCTTGAAGCCAAAGGCCTGCTCAAGCAGTGCATCGAGGCTTCCATCGACGAAAGCAATCCTCTGCCGCCCTCGATCGACATCGGCAAGGGCGGAGAGGACTTGCCGTCCAGGCGGTAATATGGAGAGCAATGTGAAAAGAGCGGTAGTATTGTTGAGCGGCGGCCTCGATTCTGCCACGGTCCTTGCCATCGCCAGGACCCAGGGCTATGAGCTTTACGCGCTCTCCTTCAGCTACGGCCAGCGCCACATTATTGAACTCGAAGCCGCGCGCCGCGTCTCGGCCGCCATCGGCGTTACAGCCCACCGCATCGCGGCCATAGACCTGCGTATCTTCGGCGGCTCCGCGCTGACGGGCGATTTCGCCGTCCCCAAGGGCCGCGACGCCGACGCGATGAGCCACGGAATACCTATCACCTACGTCCCGGCGCGCAACACCATCTTTCTTTCATTCGCGCTGGCCTGGGCTGAGGTGCTGGGATCAAGCGACATTTTTATCGGCGTCAACGCGCTCGACTATTCGGGCTATCCGGACTGCCGGCCAGAGTTCATCGAGGCCTTCGAGAAGATGGCGAATCTTGCCACCAAAGCCGGTGTCGAAGGCCGTCAACGGCTCACGATTCACACGCCGCTCATCGCGCTCACCAAGGCCCAGATCATCGACAGAGGAATCGAACTCGGCGTGGATTACGGCCTCACCAGCAGTTGCTACGATCCGGGGACGAAGGGCGAGCCGTGCGGAGAATGCGACTCCTGCCTGCTCCGCCAAAAAGGCTTCCGCGAAAATGGAATCGACGATCCGCTGAAGTACTAAAGGCAGTTGTCAGTTTTCAGTTGTCTCTGCCAGATTGGCCGTTTCAACTCTTGTAAGTTGAGGCAGAAGCTTTTAACTGAGAACTGAAAACTGAGAACTGAAAACTGAGAACTGGTCCCATGACTTACGCCGTCAAAGAAATCTTTTACACGCTGCAAGGCGAGGGCGCGCAAGCGGGCCGCGCGGCGGTCTTCTGCCGCTTTGCTGGCTGCAATCTCTGGTCGGGCCGCGAGGTTGACCGCGCCTCGGCCATCTGCCAGTTCTGCGATACGGAATTCATCGGCGTCGATGGCGCGGGCGGCGGAAGGTTTGAATCCGCCGAAGCTCTGGCCGCAGCCGTCGCGGAAAAATGGCCGCGGGATTCCTCTCTAGCCCAGCGTTTCGTAGTCTGCACCGGCGGTGAGCCGCTGCTGCAACTCGACGCCGCTCTGATCGCCGCGCTGCACAAACACAGCTTTGAAATTGCCGTCGAGACCAACGGAACCATTGCCGCGCCTGCCGGAATCGACTGGCTCTGCGTCAGTCCCAAAGCCGGGGCAACGCTCGTCCAGCTCAGCGGCGACGAGCTTAAGCTGGTCTTTCCGCAACCCGGCGCAGAGCCCGCAAACTTCGAACTGCTCAGCTTCCGGCATTTCTTCCTTCAGCCGATGGATGGGGCCAAGCGCGAAGAGAACACCCAGCTTGCCCTGGGCTATTGTCTGGAACATCCGCAGTGGCGCTTGAGCCTGCAAACCCACAAGCTCCTCGGCATTCCATAGAATAAAGTCATGGAGATTTTCAAGGAGTTTTCGATCGAAGCGGCGCACTGGCTGCCCAATGTGCCAGAAGGCCACAAGTACCGCCGCCTGCACGGCCACAGCTTTCATGTAGCCATCCATGTCCGCGGCCCGCTCGATCCACATCTCGGCTGGGTGATGGATTTTGCTGAAATCAAGACCGCCTTCGCGGCCATCGAGGACCAGATCGACCACCGCTGCCTCAATGAAGTTGAAGGCCTTGCCAATCCCACCAGCGAGAATCTTGCCCGCTGGCTCTGGACGCGCCTCAAGCCGCTGCTGCCCGCGCTGAGCCGCATCGTGGTTCGGGAGACCTGCACCAGCGGCTGCATTTATACCGGCGATTGACTCCCAAATCTTCCAAAATGGTGCAATCTTGCGCGCCGCGCAAGCCCAACGGCGATTAGAATCGTCTTTATAGCAGGTAGACCGCATCAATCGGCTGCCCGCACTGCCTCTCGGCATTTGGGCGCAGAGATTCTTCGCCACAAAGCCCGGCTGAAAAGAGTATGGAAACCCAAGAATGATGACTGGAAAAGCACATTCGCTTCCCCTTTGGCTTCTCTTTGCCGCGGCATTTGCCTTGGCCGCCAGCCCTGCCAGCGCCCAGGCCCCAGCCAAGTCGCCAGCGCCGGCCAAAACTCAAGCCCAGACGCCGGCCCAGAATGCTCCGGGAAGCACGGCCCCGGCCCTGCCTGAGACCCCCGCTCCGACACCCGCCAAAGAACCCGTCGCCAGCCCCATCCAGCTTGCCCCGGCAAAGGAGCCCGCCGCCTCCAAATTTGCCGAGCAGACCCCCAATCGCCTCAAGGCCTACTATCATCTGGGCCTTGCCAGCATCTATGAAGAAAACGCCGCCGAGGGCCACGCCGAGGATGTGCCTCGCGCCATCGAAGAGTACAAACTTGCGCTCAATGCCGACCCCAACTCGCCCACGCTGAATAACGCGCTAGCCGATCTGTATCTTCACTCGGACCATATTCGCGAGGCCGAAAGCACGGCGCGCGCGCTGCTCAAAACCTCGCCCGACGACATCGATGCCCACCGCCTCCTAGGCCGCATTTACCTGCGCGCGCTCAGTGAAGAGCAGAACGCCCCAGCATCCACCTCACCCACCCCCACCGTGCTAGACAAGGCCATCGCCGAGTTCGAGAAGATTGTTGCCCTGCAACCCTCCAGCGTCGCCGATCGCATGGTTTTGGGCCAGCTTTACACCGTCAAGCACGACTCCAAAAAGGCCGAGGAACAGTTCAAAACCGCGCAATCCATGGAGCCAGATTCAGAAGAAGTGGTGCTGAATCTCGCCCGCCTCTACTCGGAAAACAGCGACGTGGTGCATGAGATCAAGACCCTGGAAGCGGTTCCGGTCAACGGCCGCTCGGCCAAGATGGAGGATGCGCTGGGCGCTGCCTATGAGCAGTTGAAGCAGCCCAAGGAGGCCATCGCCGCCTATCGCCGCGCCGCGGGCCTCGAGCCCGATGACCTGGCGACCCGCGACGCGCTGGCCCAGGCCCTGCTCAACGACAATCAGCTCGACGAGGCGCTCAAGCAGTTCACCGATCTGCTCAAAACCGACCCGGAAAATGTTGGAGTCCTGGTTCACATCGGTGAGATTCTCCGCCGCCAAGGCAAGTATGAGGACGCGCTCACCGCCATCCGCAAGGCCCGCGCCAAAGCGCCAGAGGATCTCGAAGCTGGCTACAACGAGGGTCTGCTGCTGGACGCGCTGGGCCGCCTCGATGAGGCCGCCTCGGTTTGCGAAAAGATGGTGGACCTGACCTCGCACGCCAACGGCGCATACACCACCGAGGAGAAGAACAATCGCGCCATTTTTCTGGAACGCCTGGGCGCGGTTTACCAGGAGCAGAACAAGGTCGATCTGGCCGTCTCCACCTACCAAAAGCTTATCGACATGGGCGGTGAGTCGGCGTTGCGCGGCTATGAAGCTCAGTCCGAGGCCTACGGCGAAGCCAAGATCTTCGATCGCGCCGTTGAGGTCGCCCGCAAGGCCGTTGTGGCCTATCCCGACGACAGGGATCTGAAGCTGATGCTGGCCGGCGCTCTGCTGGAACAGGGCAAGGCCGACGAGGCCACCGCCATGGCCAAAGGCCTGCTCGACGGCTCCGACAAGGATCGCATTGTCTGGCTGAGGCTGGGCCAGTTCGATACCGAACTGCGCCGCTGGAACGAAGCCGTCGAGGCCTACGATAAGGCCGGCGCTTTCACTACCAAGAACGAGGACATCGCCTACCTCTTCTTCCTCAAAGGCGCTTTGGAAGAGCGAGAAAAACATTACAAGCCGGCCCAAAAGCTCTTCCAAAAAGCGCTGAAGCTATCGCCTGACAGCGCCATGACGCTCAATTATCTGGGCTATATGCTGGCCGACCGCGGTCAGCAGTTGCCCATGGCGCTGACGCTGATCCGCAAGGCCGTCGATCAGGAGCCGATGAATGGCGCCTATCTCGATTCGCTTGGTTGGGTCTACTTCAAGATGGGCGAATACGAGCTGGCCGAGCAGAACCTGCGCCAGGCTGTGGCCCGCGACGCCACCGATGCCACCGTCCACGACCACATGGGCGAACTCTACGCCCACACCGGCCGCATCCGTTTGGCCGCCGCGCAGTGGGAGCTTTCCCTTGCCGCCTACGCCAAATCCGCGCCCGATGAAGCCACGCCCGACGAGGTAGCCAAGGTGCGCAAGAAGCTGGAAGCCGCCCGCGCCAAGCTCACCAAAGAGAACACCGCCCTGGGCCAGGCCAAGCAGGAATAAGCGCTGGATACGCCGCTACTGCGGCGTATCCAGCGGATGCTGTGACTGCTCAAAGAACTGGTTCTGCAACTTCAGGCTCTCATTGTCGGCCTTGATCCCCTGGATCGCTTCGGCAATCTGCCCCGACCAGTTCTTCTGGTCGAACTCGCCCAGTTCTTTGTTGGCCGCCTCGCCGTTGCCCGCGTAGTGATTCGGGAAACGCGCGTACCACCAGATGCCGGTATAGACATTCTCCGGCAGCGTGAGCCGCTTCTGGTCCGCGCCCGATTGCTTTGTGGCGCGATCCAGATGCACCAGGTCCGGCCGCGCAACAAGCAGGTGCGACGTCTCCACCTCGCCGCCGTGCATATCGAGCGGAGTCTTCAAAGCCGGCCGCCCGGGCGCCTCCAGATTCGGCAGCCCAAAGACGTACACCACATAGTCGCGAGGCGTAGCCAGTTGCGCCTGCGCAAAGAGCGGCAGCAGCGAGTTGTTGCCTCCATGGCCATTGACAATGAGCACCTTCTTGCAGCCATTGCGCGCCATCTCTTTGACCGTCTCCTGCAGCAGCGTCAGTTGCGTCGTCAGGCTGTATGCCACCGTCCCCGGCTGCTGCTGCGCCTCAAAGATCTGCCCAAAGTAATACTCCGGAAAGACCACTGCGTATTGCTGGCTCACTGCATTCAGCACCGCATAACGAACGTCCAGCAAGTCGGTGCCCAGCGGCAGATGCGCGCCATGCTTCTCAAGAATCCCAAAGGGCAGAACGCAAACCCCTTGCGACCGATGAATCGCCTGGATGAAATCCGGCCCGGTAAGCTCCTCCCACTTGGCTGGAAGTTTCTCCTGCGCCAAGCACAGTCCCGTTGCAAGCGAAAGCACGAACAGCCAAACCGCAACCCCGCATTGAATTCTCATCTTCATCCCCCTTTGCCGTTCAAAACTGCAATTTTACAGCCGCCGGGGGATGGGCGTTTGAACCCGTCGCCTACTTCGCTCCCTCCGTCGCCGCGTCAATGTACTGGTCCACGTTGCTCTTGTCCACCAGCGACGTCCCCGTATCCACAAACACCGGATTCTGCGCAAAGGCATCGGCGCTGGCATCCTTGCTGAGCTGCTTGGGCGGCGCATGAAAAAGCTCATCTAGCGCCTTCAGCCCCACAAACGCCATCGTAAAGGGCTTCTGCACCACCGTTGAATCGATCGTTCCCGCCTTGATTCCATCCAGCGTCTCCGGATTCGCATCCCACGCCACCACCAGGCGGTCGGTCGCGTTAGTCCGCTTCAGCGCGTCAGCCACGGCCTTGCTCGATGCCGATTCCAGGCTCACAAACGCATCCACCTTCTTGTCGCCCGTCAGCGCCATCGCCTCCTGCGTCCAATCGAAGGCCTTGCTCGCCTCGCCCTTGATGTCCACCACGTCCACAATGTGAATCTCCGGCCGCGTGGCAAAGACCTCTTTGAAGCCCTCCAGCCGCTCCGCCATATTGCCCTGCCCGGCCAGCGTAAAGAAGACCACATTCCCCTTGCCGCCCAGCTTCTGAATCACCCGCTGCGCCCCCAACCGTCCCGCCTCCCGGTTGTTGGTGCCGATGAAGTACAGCCTCCGGCTTCCGGGCGCATCCGAGTCCACCGTAATCACCGGAATGCCCTTGCCAATCGCCGCGTCGATGCCCGGCTGCAATAGCGCAATGTCGCTCACTGAGATCAGAATCCCCGACGGCTTGGCTGCAATCGCCTGCTGCAGCGCCACCAACTCCGCCGCCGGATCGTGCCCCGAGGGCCCATCCACCCTGGCCGTCACCTTATAGATTGCCGCGGACTTGTTGAAGCCCGCCGCCGCCGTCTGCCAGTAAGGCAATCCCTGGTCGGAGGCAATCAGGTAATACACCTCGCTGGTCGAGTGCCTACCGCAGCTCGACGTCATCAGCACCGTCAACGCCAGCACGGCAAACCCAAAATTCTTGATCGCTTTCTTGATCGCTTTCATCTCTGCCTCCCCTTTCAATCCTCTGCAACCATTCCCGCTGCATCAGTTTTCAACCCACGCCGAAACCCGCAAGAATTCCGATTGTGACACTAAGGCCAACTCGCAAAACTTGTCTGCCATGAATTGCTCACATGCGTCGGTTAGCTTGAGTTCTCCCGCAAGGCATCAAATTGTAGCTCTGGCCTCTTGGCAGCTCCAAAACATTCGCTATTCAAGCCCTCCACAAAGCCCCATCGACGCATTTATAGCCCGATCCATCTCCGCCGCAACCCGCAAATCCATTTCTTCCAGCGCGGAATTCCCAATTGCGATATAACCGGAGAAGAAGTGCAAAATGCGGAGAGCCGGTCGTGAGTCTCATTCCGGCCACCGTATAGAGAATGTGAGCCGATGCTGGAGCCCCATCCCAATCCGCCCCTTCGATTGCCGCCCGGAATCGCCGTCCCCTCGGACGGCGAACTCACCCGCCGCGCCTACCCCGAACCGCCCCATCCCTATCGCTCCGCCTTTGCCCGCGACGCCGCTCGCGTCCTGCACGCCCGCGCCTTTCGCCGCCTCGCAGGCAAGACCCAGGTCTTCGCCCGCCTGCCGGAAGAATCGCCATCGGACCACTTCCGTAGCCGCCTCACTCACACTCTGGAAGTCACGCAGATCGCCCGCACCGTCGCCGTGGCCCTCGGCCTCAACGCCGAGTTGGCTGAAGCCCTCGCACTTGCCCACGACATCGGCCATCCGCCCTTCGGCCACGCCGGCGAGAAGGCTCTCGATCAGTGCCTGCGCGGCTTCGGCCTCCGCTTCGACCACAACCTCCACGCTCTGCGCATCGTGACTTGGTTTGAGGAGCGTTACGCCGGCTTTCGCGGCCTCAACCTCACCCTTGCCGTCCGCGAGGGCATCGTCAAGCACTCCCACGATTACTCCGCCGCCACGCACCCCGAACTGGCCGAGTACTTCCTCGACCGCTTCCCTCCCCTCGAAGCCCAACTTATCGATCTGGCAGACGAGATCGCCTACCTCACCGCCGATCTCGACGACGGTCTGGACTCCGGTATTCTCACGCTCGATCAGGTTCGCGAAGGCGTCACACTCTTCAGTAGCTTTTACGACGCTGTGCTCCGCGACTTCCCCGCCGCCCCGTCTAAGCTCGCGGCCTGTGAGACCCTCAAGCGCGTTCTCAATGCCCTGGTTACGGACCTGATGGAAGAGACCGGCAGGCTGGTCGCCGCGCAAGGATGGGAGAGCACAAGTCCATCGCAGCCGCCAGCCAATCGGGAACTCGGACTCGAAGAGATTCGCAGCGCCCCAAGCCGCCTGGCCGCGCTCAGCCCGCGGATGGAGGCCGACCGCGCCGCGGCAAAAGAGTTTTTATACACCAATCTTTACAACTCCCCTGGCATTGAAGAGGCTCATACTCACGCCGGCCAGGTCGTTCACGGCCTCTTCGCCGCGCTCGTCAACGACCCCGCCCTGCTGCCCCCAGACCACCAGGCGCAGATCGCCACCCAAGGCCTGGCCCGCACCGTCGCCGACTACATCGCCGGCATGACAGACAGCTACATCGAGCAAGCCTGGCGCCGCTTGGGACGTTGAGGCTGGTCCACAGACAAGTCAAAATCGGATGAAGGGTATGGGCTGCGCAGGCTGCGGAAAATGGCTTTCGAGACCTCAAGTTTCAAAAAAACATCCCTCAGGGGCTAAAGCCCTATTGATTCTATGGACTTTATCGGCACGACTGAAGTCGTGCCCATTCAAAACAGAGGCTTCGATTGAGTTTTCCCGCAGCCTCTTTAACCATCGAGGAAATGCGCGATTCGTCAGTGCCGATTTTGAAAAACATCAAATAGATTCCAATAACCGGGACAAAGCACAAGCACTTCCGGCTCTGCCTCTCAAAAATCACTTTATACGCCACTGCCAGTTGCCGCATCGCCAGCACCCTCTACTTATCGCTTTATCCAAGCAGAGAGCGACTTTGGGGCTTGCGTGGAGGTTACCTAGCGGATGATCTCGAACTTCTCCCATTGGCAGTTGCAAACCGGGCAGCGCTCGTGCTCTTCTTCGGTCTCTGAGGTGTAGCCGCAGACCGGGCAGACGTAAAACTCGCGGGCTTCGGCAATCCATGTATCTTTCTTGCCGGAGACGAGCAGGGCGATGGCCTCGGCATAGAGCCGCGCGTGGGTCTTCTCAGCTTCCAAAGCACCATGGAAGGTGCGGATGGCGGCGGTGTTCTTGCGCTCGGTGGCTTCTTCCAGAAACCCCGGATACATGATGTCGATCTCGTATTTTTCGCCGTTGAGCGCGGCCTTCAGGTTCTCCAGCGTGCTTTTGATCTCAGGGGCGTGAATCTCGCACTCAGCGCGTCCGCCCAACTGGGTGATGACGCGGGCGTGGTTGGCGGCGTGAATCTGCTCGGCGCGGGCGGCGGCGCGGAAGAGGCTGGCTGCGCCGCCCAGTCCGTCCTCGTCGGCCTTGACGGCAAACGCGGTGTATTTGGCGTGGGCATTCGACTCGCCCTCAAAGGCAGCCAATAGATTCAGAACTGTAACGGTATTTGCCTCGGCAACTGCTGACATGAAATCTCCTCACCGTTCAAGAGACTACTGCCCAGCAAGTACCTCGGCTGTGACGCTGGTTACATAGAGTTGAGAGACTCGACAGGATGGACAGGGTGCGGAAAGCTGTGAGTTGGGTAAATTTCAGTCGCAAGTCCCTGCGAAAAATCGACAATAATCGGGTTTGTTGTTATTTGCCTCATTTTCATCTCAAAACATCCAATTCAACCCTTAGAGAGCCCTTTTTTTGTCAGATTTCCAAGCTGCGGAAGCAACCCGAGGGCTTGGGCGTCCAACCAGTATGCTCCGCTGGAGTATTCTTTCCTGAGAGGGTTTAACTGTGTCTCGTCTTCAATTGTTTGCCGGCCTGCTCGCCTTGGGCCTGGCCGTGGGCTGCAAGGCGCAGCCTGCTCCTGCCGCGCAGGGATCGCCGGATTCCGCGCAGAATCGCCGCATCGAGGTTCTGGTTCGCGCCCGCTACAACGTCTCTCCAGACGCCAAGATCTCCCTTGGCGCGCGCAAGCCCAGCGAGATTCCCGGCTTTGTGACACTGCCGGTGACGCTCACCCTAGGCGGCCAGACCGAGAAGATCGATTTCCTGATCTCCACCGACGGCAAGACGCTGGGCCGCCTGGAGAAGTACGGTCTGGACGACGATCCGTCCTTCTCGATCGACGTGGCCGGACGCCCCATCCGCGGCAACCCGGCGGCCAAGGTCACCGTGGTCAACTATGACGATCTGGAATGCCCCTACTGCGCAAAGATGCACGAGACGCTCTTTCCCGCCACTCTCGATCATTACAAGGATCAGGTTCGTTTTATCTACAAGGACAATCCGCTGGTAGAGATCCATCCCTGGGCGCTTCATGCCGCCATCGACGCCGATTGCCTGGCGACGCAAAATAGCCAGACTTACTGGACCTATGTAGACTACGTCCACTCCCACGGCCAGGAGGTTGGCGGTTCCAGTCACGACAAGACCGCCAGCTTTGCCGCGCTGGACCGCATTGCGCGCCAGGAGGGAATCCTGAGCAGGCTGGACGCGGCCAAGTTGGATGCCTGCCTGGCCAAGCAGGACGATTCCGTGGTGCGCGCTTCGATGCACGAGGCGGATCTGCTGAAGATCGAAGGCGCTCCGGCCCTTTTTGTGGATGGCGAGCGCATCAGCGGAGCGTTGCCGCAGGAGGACGTATGGACGGTAATTGACCGCGCGCTGCGTGCCGCCGGAGTGGAACCGCCTCCGCCGCCACTGCCCGCTGCGCCGCAGCCCGCGCCGGCAAAGCCGACGGGAGCGGCAAACTAACGGTTGCTGCCCTCGCCCCAGCTTTCGTTTGTGAAATTTACTATCGCCGCGGGGGCTTTGGGATTTATCCTTGATAGCCGGGGGCTTACGTCCCAAGGGATAGCCGGGGGCTCACGCCCTCACAGGAGAGACCAGGTTGCAAATCGACGCTTTTTCTCGCACTTCTTCCCGTTTGGCTGTACTTGTTTCAGTTGCAGTTGCCTTGTTGAGCGCCGTCAGCGGTTGCCACCGCACACCTTCGGCCGACGTAGTGGCCACGGTGAACGGCAAGGATATTCTGCGCACCGATGTGGAGAAGTATTACAAGGCCAACCTTGGCGACACTCCGCAACAGCCCTCTGCCCAGCAGGCCGACATTGTCCGCCTCAACATCCTCAAGGGGATGATCGAGGATGAGATTCTGTGGCAGCGCGCCGCTAAACTTAACCTGACCGCCAGCGACGACGACGTCAACGCCAAGCTGACTGAGATGAAAGCACCCTACACGCCGGAGGAGTTCGATAAGCAACTCCAAGCTCGCAACATCTCGCTCGACGACCTGAAGCGCGACCTGCGCCGCTCGCTGACCAAGACCAAGCTGCTCAACAAGGAGATCGAGTCCAAGATCAGCGTCACCGACCCGGAGATTTCCAGCTTCTACAACGCGCACAAGGCTGAGTTCAACCTCATTGAGCCGCAGTATCATCTGGCCCAGATTGCCGTCACCACCGGACCCGCGCAGCAAACCGGCAACCTCCAGAACAACAAGGCCGCCGGCGAAGCCGATGCTCGGAAGAAGATTCAAGCGCTCTACAATCGCCTGGAGAGCGGCGAGGATTTCAGCACCGTCGCCATCAACTTCAGCGAGAATCCCAACACCGCCTCCAATGGCGGCGACATGGGCTTTGTCGCCGAGTCGCAACTGCATTCGCAACCGGATGTCTTCACCGCGATCCAGAAGCTCAAGCCCTCTGAGATCACAGACATTCTTCCCGTCTACGATAGCTCCGGCCCCGGCCGCCGCGTCGCCGGTTTTGCCATCTACAAACTGATTGCCCGCGAGCCTGCCGGCCAGCGCGCCTTGAACGACGCGCGCGTGCAGCAGGCTATCCGCACAAGCCTCCATGACAACCACGCGCAATTACTGCAGAATGCATATCTGGAAGTGCTGCACAACGAAGCCAAGGTCCGCAACTACTTTGCCGAGCAGATTCTCAAGTAGGTGAAGCGGTCAAAAAGTTCGCCAAGATAGAGAACCAAATGAATCCGGAATAGGCCTTCTCGCCCCAGGAGCGCATCAAGATCGGTTCGGAGCTGGCCGCCTTTGGATGGCGCTTCGGCGGGATTGAACTCGATCTTGTTCGCGATCAAAGACCAATTGAGCCGGCAGTCTTCGATTGATTTTCTCGGCAGTTAGTTTAATCGTGGCCGACTGTCAGATTGCCGCCATAGCCGCCGTGCATGGATTCAAAGTTGCTGCGCGCGATACCGCGCCGTTCCTGGCTGCGGGTGTGCCGGTGGTTGATCCGTGGAACAGTTGACGTTCCGCGCGTAATATACAACCGTCTGCCCTGGGCGGTGCGCTCAGTCACATGACGTTCATACTCCGCGTGTGATAGCATCCCTTTTTCTCTGCAAGAGCCGCCCGGCGGATTCATTTTGTCCCTTCCGCCCGGCGCCGGCCCGAGCCTTTATGGACGAGGTAGACGGCAGACCGGGACACGTGGCCCTCCAATCCGGCCACTCGGACGCCCCCAAAGGCGTCCCCACGGCTTCCCTGTCCCATCCTTCCGCCAACTTGCCAACCCGCTATCCCCGCAAAGCGGGGGCTAACCTGCTGTTTTTGTCTACCAATTCACACATCGACTACCAAGGGAGAAGACCATGAAAACCTACCAGGGAAGTGAGATCCGCAACGTAGCTGTAGTTGGGCATGCGCACAGTGGCAAAACCACCCTCGTCGCCGCTCTGCTGCATGCCGCCAAAATGACCCCAACCCAGGGCCGCGTCGAAGATGGCACGGCCGTCACCGCCTATGACGAAGAGGAAGTTGCCCGCGGCGCAACCATGCAGAATGCCGTCGCTTTTGCCGAGTGGCAGGGCGTCAAAGTCAATCTCATTGACACCCCCGGCTTTCACATGTTCACCCATGAAGCCCGCGCGGCGCTGCTGCCGGCGGAAGCGGCCGTCGTCCTAATCAATGCCCAGAACGGCATTGAATCCGTCTCTGAGCGCGTCTGGCGCTACGCCGACGAAGCCGCCGTTCCCCGCATCGTCGTCATCAATCAGATGGACCACCCCAAGGCCGGCGGAGGCAGCGGACTCAGCGCCCTCATCGACGACCTGGTCGACCGCTGGGGCCGCAACTGTGTTCCCGTCCAGTTGCCCATCACCGGTCCAGAGGGCTTTCACGGCATTGTCGATTTGGTCACCATGGACGCCTACTATTACACTCCCGGCGGCGATGGCCGCGGCAAAGTTACCGGCGAAATTCCCGCCAACCTCTCCGCCGACGCCAAGACCCGCCATGAGGCTCTGGTCGAGCTGGTCGCTGAAGGCAAGGACGAGCTGATGGAGGAGTATTTTGAGACCGGCACACTCACCAAAGAGCATCTCATCGCCGCGCTGCATGAAGCCATCCGCGAGGACCGCATCTTCCCCGTGCTCTTCAGTAGCGGCCTGGCCAACATCGCCCTCGACCACCTTCTCGACTTCATCAAGACCTACATCCCCTCGCCTGTCGAGCGCGGCACCATCGCCGTTCGCGTTCCCACCATCGACGCCGCCGCCAGTGCCGACGAGCCGGCCGCCATTGCAGACCGCAAAATCTCCGACACCGAGCCGTTGGCCATGATGGTCTTCAAGACCATGACCGACCCCTTTGCCGGCCGCATCAGCTTCTTCAAAGTCATCAGCGGCGTAGTCAAAAACGACGCCACCGTCGAGAACTACACCCGCCGCGACCAGGAGCGCCTGTCGCATTTGTCCATCATGCAGGGCCGAAAGGCCGTTGAGGTTCCCGAACTGCACGCTGGCGACCTCGGTGCCGTAGCCAAGCTCCGCGTCACCCTCACCGGCGACACTCTCGGCCAAAAAGGCGCGGAGGTTCAAATCGACTTATTCCCGCTGCCCGAGCCCGCGATGACCTACGCCATCGAGCCCAAGACCCGCGCCGACGAAGACAAACTCGCCCCCGCCATTCACAAACTCATGGAAGAGGATCTGCTCATCCGCTTCTTCCGCGACCCGCAGACCAACGAGTTTTTGATTGCCGGCGCCGGCCAGCCGCACATCGAGGCCATCGTCAGCCGCCTAAAAAAGCGCTATCACGCCGAGGTCACGCTCAAAGCCCCCAAGGTGCCTTACCGTGAAACCATCCGCGCCAAGGTCGAGGCGCAAGGCCGTCACAAAAAGCAGACCGGCGGCCACGGCCAATTCGGCGACTGCAAGATCCGCATGGAGCCCATGCCTCGCGGCGGCGGCTTCGAGTTCGGCAACGAAACCTTCGGCGGCTCCGTCCCCCGCAACTTCATCCCTGCCATTGAAAAGGGCATCGTCGAGTCGGCCGCCCGCGGCTATCTGGCCGGCTTCCCGGTGGTCGATTTCAAAGCCACCGTCTTTGACGGCAGTTATCACGACGTCGACTCGAATGAAATGAGTTTCAAGATGGCCGGGCGCATCGCATTTAGAAAGGCCATGGAAACGGCCAAGCCCTGCCTGCTGGAACCCATCATGAAGGTAGAGATCGAAGCCCCCGACGAGTTCGCCGGAACGCTGATGGGCGACCTGAGCAGCCGCAGAGGCCGCGTCCAGGGCACCGACTCCAAGGGCCGCACAACCTTAATCAACGCCCAGGTTCCCATGGCCGAAATGCTAACCTACGGAACCCTACTAACCAGCATGACTCAAGGCAAAGGCAGCTACCGCATGGAGATGGATCACTACGACATAGTCCCGCAGTTAGTAGCCGACAAAATCCTGGCCAACGCCAAACGCCCCGTCGAGGAAGAGGAAGAGTAACCACTTCTGTAGCTGTTAAAACGAACCGGATGTCTCTAGCTTTGTAATCAATGTCTGGAGCATCCGGCTCCCACCAAAGAAAGAAATGAGGAATGTGCGATGTCAACTTTCTATTTCAATCGTTTTTCGAATGAAAGCATAGGTTCGCAATGGACTCGTCATCTCCAAACTCGGTCTTACATCGGAGATATTGGCGGAATCATTTCTCCCAAGGAACATCTTCACACCTCCGCCGGAATCATGGTTAGTTCGAAGCCGAGTCTTCTGGCTTGGTGGCGGAGGCGGTTCTCGTTGCGCTGTTTGTTTTGCGCTTCTTGTTGAGCGAAG
>Ga0181534_10000576_pt1 | contig 25589 bp, 25 predicted proteins | sample PEATcosm2014_Bin_37_FD_119758 | JGI IMG/M metagenome (GOLD analysis project Ga0181534, IMG submission 119758) | Peatland microbial communities from MTU Mesocosm Facility, Houghton, MI, USA - PEATcosm2014_Bin17_10_metaG | ecosystem: Environmental > Terrestrial > Soil > Wetlands > Peat | place...
CGGCAAGCCCTTCTACGACAATCTCGTCGCCTTCATCACACGGTCGCCCGCGCTGGTCGCGGTCGTCGAGGGACCAGAGGACACCTGGAAGATCGTCCGGACCCTCATGGGCGCGACCAACCCCGCGGAGGCCGCACCCGGGACCATCCGCGGCGACTTCGCCACCGTGATGTCGGAGAACCTGATCCACGGCTCCGACTCGGCCGACTCCGCCGCGCGGGAGATCAAGCTCTTCTTCCCCGAACTTGGCTAGTCCGTGGCGGCGCCGGTCCGCGTCCTCGTCGAGGACACAGCGACGAAGAGCTTCGCGAGTGCGCTCGACTGGCCCGGGTGGTCGAGGTCTGCGAAGACCGCCGACGCTTCGCTCGAGGTGCTCGAATCGACGAGGCGCCGCTACGCGCAGGTGCTGCGTCGCTGCGGCGTGCGCGCGCCCACCGGTGCACTCGAGGTCGTCGTGCAGGTGCCGGGGGACGCGACGACGGCGTTCGGCGCACCGAGCAGATTCATCGCGGAGGACGCGCGTCCCCTGTCGGCTGCCGAGAAGGCCCGGTACGCGGCGATCCTGTCGGCCTGCTGGACGATCTGCGACGAGCGCATCGCCGCAGCCGGGCTGCTTCGAGCCGGCCCTCGCGGGGGTGGGCGTGACGCCGCCAGGATCCGCGCGCACGTCCGCAGCGCTGAGATCCCCTATGCGCGCAAGCTCGGGCTGGCAGTCACGACGTTCGGTGCCGAGGACGACGCGTCGAGTGATCGCCTCCGTGCCCGCGTTCTCGGCGCCATCGCGGGCTCGCAGCGTCCCGAACGCGACGGCGCCTGGCCACTGCGGTACGCGGCTCGGCGCTTCGCGTGGCACGCGCTCGACCACGCATGGGAGATCGAGGACCGCTCGCCGCTAGTGTGACGGTCCGGCCGCACAGCGGGTCGGTCGCTCGTTTCCGGTGCAGTCGCACGCACGCGTCGGCCCGCGCGAATCATTCGCTGCAAGTACTGGGACGCCTTGTGTGCGTTGCAGAACACGCCCGCCTTGTACCGGATCGGGTCGTCCCGTACGCTTAGTGGGTCGGTGCGCCGCTTGCGGTGCGCCAAAAAGGACGCGACATGGCAGACAACCGATTCTCCCTCCTCGGCCGCGACATGGCCGTCGACCTCGGCACGGCGAACACGCTGGTGTACGTGCGTGGGCGGGGCATCGTCCTCAACGAGCCGTCGGTCGTGGCGGTGGACGTGAAGGACGGCAGGCCGCTCGCCGTCGGCGCGGAGGCGAAGCGGATGATCGGCAGGACGCCCTCCAACATCCAGGCGATCCGCCCCCTCAAGGATGGCGTCATCGCGGACTTCGAGGTCTGCGAGAAGATGCTCCGCTACTTCATCCACCGGGTGCACAACCGCCGCTTCGCCAAGCCCCGGATGGTCATCTGCGTGCCGTCGGGGATCACCGGCGTCGAGCAGCGAGCCGTCATGGAGGCCGCCGAGTACGCGGGCGCGCGCAAGGCGTGGATCGTGGAGGAGCCGATGGCCGCCGCGATCGGCGCTGGGCTCCCCGTGCACGAGCCGACAGGGAACATGATCGTCGACATCGGAGGCGGCACGACCGAGGTCGCCGTCATCTCGCTCGGCGGCATCGTGACGAGCCAGTCGATCCGCATCGGCGGCGACGAGCTCGACGACGCGATCGTTTCGTACGTGAAGAAGGAGTTCAGCCTCGCGCTCGGCGAGCGCACCGCCGAGGAGATCAAGATCGCACTCGGCTCCGCGTTCGCTCTCGAGGAGGAGCTCCGCGCCGAGATCCGCGGTCGGGACCTCGTCACGGGCCTGCCGAAGACCGTGGTGATCTCGACTGAGCAGATCCGCGAGGCGATCGAGGAGCCGGTCCAGGCCATCGTCGACGCCATCAAGGTGACCCTCGACCGGACGCCGCCGGAGCTGGCGGCCGACATCATGGACCAGGGGATCGTCCTCGCCGGGGGAGGAGCCCTGCTCCACGGCCTCGGCGCGCGCCTGGAATCCGAGACGGCGATGCCGATCGTGGTGGCCCGGGACCCCCTGAACTGCGTCGCGATCGGCAGTGGTCAGTGCCTGGAGGAGTTCGACGTCCTCAAGCGGGTGCTCATCACTTCCTCTTCGCGCTGACCGCGGTCCGCCCGTGGCCCAGCCGAGAGGACGGAGGCGCCTCGTCACCCTTGCCGTCTTCGTGCTCGCCGCACTCACGTTGCTCACGGTCGGCGGGCCGCTGCGCTCGGCGGCGGCGAGTGCCACGAGGGTGGTCATCGCGCCCTTCGTCGACATCGTCCGCGGCGTGACCCAGCCGGTCGGCAGGGCGGTCGCCGGGGTCTTCAACTACTCCAACGTCGTCGAGCAGAACCAGGTCCTCAGCCACGAGCTCGGACAGCTCCGCCTCCAGCAGTTCGAGGCGACGTTCCAACGTCAGCAGCTGAGCGACCTGCTCGCGCTGCAGCACCTCCCGTTCGTCGGCGCCCTGCCGACCGTCACGGCGCAGGCGAACGCGCGCAACCTCTCGAACTTCGCATCGACGATCGAGATCAACAAGGGCACCTCATCGGGGATCCTCGTCGGCATGCCGGTGGTCGGCAACGCGGGACTCGTCGGCATGGTGACGTCGACCTCGTCGACCGGATCCACCGTCCGGCTGATCAACGACGCGAGCACATCGATCGGTGTCACGTTCGGCACCCCGGGCTACTTCGCCCAGCTCTACGGGGAGGGCCCGGGCCGCGACCTGCAGGCGAACTTCGTCGCACCCGGCACGCCGGTCACGAATGGAGAGCTGTTCTTCACGAGCGGGCTCCAATCTGGCCTCTACCCGGCGGGCCTCCCGGTGGGCAGGGTCGTCGAGTCGGCGAGCCACCGCGGCGCGTCCCAGCTCTCGATCTCGGTGCAGCCTCTCGCAAACCTCTCCTCGATCTCCTACGTCGACGTGATCCTCTGGGAGCCGGGCTCGTGACGGCGATGAAGTGGGTGTGGCTCGTGCTCGCATCCCTCGTGCTGGTCGTGCTCCAGGTGACCATCGCGGACCAGCTCACGATCGGCGGCGTCCATGTCGAGCTGGTCTGGGTGCTGCCGATCGCCGCGGGCCTCGTGGCGGGGCCCGTCCCCGGCATGGCAGCCGGGTTCGTCGGCGGGGTGGCGGTCGACCTGTTCGTCATCACCCCCTTCGGCCTGACGGCACTGGTCGGCATCCTGCTCGGGTACGCGCTCGGCAGGCTCGGGGAGGAGGGCGTCGGCGACCTCGGCGGTGCAGCCATCTGGGTCGCCCCGTTCCTGGCGTTCTGCGCCGGCGCTGTCGCGCCCCTCGCCTACGCCCTGCTCGGTGCCCTGTTCGGCCACCGCGGCTATCTCACGGTCGACCTCGCCATGATCTGCCTGCTCGACGCCGTCGCCTGCGCGCTGCTCGTCCGGCCCGTGATGTACGCGCTCTCGCCGGCGCTGTCCAAGGAGTCCCCGAGGGGATCCTCGCTCGACTCGGTCCGGGGCGTCCTGTGATCCGGGGCGCGCTGTGAGCAAGGGCTGGCGCCAACGCGGCCTCTCGAGGCCGATGCACGCCCGGGTCCCGTCGTTCGGGCTCGGGCGGAGCACGAGGATCACCGAGCGCAAGGGGCCGTCGCTCCCGAACCCGCTGGCGGGTCCCGAGGAGGTCGGCTCCAGACCCGACGTGCGCCTCTGGGTCGTCGGGATGGTCTTCCTGGCGCTCTTCTGCGTCATGGGCGCTCGCCTCGCGTTCCTCCAGCTCGTCGACCACAACGCGTACGCGGCCACAGTCGCATCGAACACGCTGCGGACCGTCGACATCCCCGCGCCGCGGGGCGAGATCGTGGATCGCAACGGGACCGTGCTCGTCACGAACACCGTCAACCAGCAGCTCGTGCTCTCTCGGCTGCAAGCCTCCGCCGATCCGACCCTCGTCGCCAAGGTCGCCGCGCTCGCGGGCATCTCGCCAAAGCAGGTCACCGCCGCCATCAACAACCCCCAGTACAGCCCGTACCAGCCGGTGCCGATCCTGACGAACACGCCGCCCGCGGTGATCAGCTACCTCGAGGAGCACCAGGCCGAGTTCCCCGGCGTCTCCGTCGAGACACTGACGCAGCGCACGTACCCACCCGGCGGCGCCCTCGCCCCGCACATCCTCGGGTACGTCGGGCCCGTCAACGCCGCTGAGCTCGCCCTCCCATCGAACAAAGGACTGACGCAGACCTCACAGGTCGGCCAGACGGGCATCGAGGCGTTCTACGACAACTTCCTGCGAGGGGTGAACGGCACCCAGCAGATCGAGGTCGATGCATCGGGCAGCCCGATCGGGACCGTGTCGAACGTCCCGGCGACCGTCGGGAACACGGTCGTCCTGAACGTCGACGCGAAGCTCCAGAACCTCCTCGACACGACGCTCGCGAACGACATCGTGCGGGTGCGCTCGACCGTGGACCCGCGCAGCCACGTCTACCCGCCGGCGATCAACGGCGCGGCCGTCATCCTCGACGCGCAGACCGGCGCCGTCCTCGCGATGGCCAGCTACCCGTCGTTCGACCTCAACGAGTGGGTCGGTGGGATCTCCCAGGCCCACTACGACCAGCTCCTGGCGTCCGGGGCGATGAACAACTACGTGACCAGCGGCCTGTTCACGCCCGGCTCGACCTTCAAGCTGATCTCGGCGACAGCGGCCCTGCAGGACCACCTGATCGACCCCAACCAGTACGTCGACGACACCGGGACATTCAAGGTCCCCGGGTGCCTCCAGGGCGGCCACGGCTGCGTGTTCCACGACGACGAGACCACGGGCCTCGGCGAAGTGAACCTCCCGCTCGCGCTGACGGAGTCCTCGGACTACTACTTCTACAACGTCGGGTACCTCTTCTGGTCCGCGTACTCGACGAACGCCCACTACCCCTACGGGCCCACGCCGATCCAGGACGTCGCGAGCGCATACGGGCTCAACAGCCCCACGGGCATCGACCTCGGCGACGAGGCGACGGGCCGGGTCGACAGCCCGACGGTGCGCGTCGCGCTGCACAAGGCGGCCCCGAAGGCGTTCCCGAACGTCAGCTGGTACACGGGCGACAACATCGAGATGGCATTCGGGCAGGGCTCGACCGTCGTGACGCCCCTCGCGCTCGCGAACGCGTACGCCACGTTCGCCAACGGGGGCACGCGGTACGCACCCGAGGTCGCGGCGGCCGTGACGACGTCGTCGGGCAGGATCGTCGAGCGGTACCTGCCGAAGGTCCTCGGCCACGTCTCGCTGCCGCCGAGCATCCGGAACCCGATCCTGGCCGGGCTGATCGGCGTGGTGAACTCGCCCAGCGGGACCGGGTACGCCGCATTCCACGGCTACCCGAACCTGAGCCTGTCGAACTTCGCGGTCGCGGGAAAGACGGGAACGGCGTCGAACGCGGCGGGACTCGAGCCGAACAGCTGGTTCGTGGGGTTCGGGCCGGTGGGGCATCCGAAGTACGTCGTGCTGTGCGTGATCGGCCAGGGCGGGTACGGCGCGGATGCGGCGGCCCCGGTGGTCGCCCAGATGTTCAACTACCTCTCCCAGCACCCGATCGGCGCGGTGCAGCTGCCCACGCAACCGGCACCGACGACCGCCAAGCGCCGCTGAGCGGGGGCAAGTTCCTATTGTGGTGCAATGACAACCCTCTGGGACCGGGTCGAGCCGCTGCTCTGGCACGTCGAGAAGCCCGCGCGGTACATCGGCGGCGAAGATGGCGGCATCCCCGACGAGAAGGGCGAGGGCGCCGTGCGATGGCTGCTCGCCTATCCCGACACCTACGAGATCGGGCTGCCGAACCAGGGCCTGCAGATCCTCTACGGGATCCTGAACGAGCGGCCTGACGCGGCTGCCGAGCGCGCCTACGCGCCGTGGATGGACATGGAGGCGGCGATGCGCGCCTCGGGCGTCCCGCTCTTCTCGGTCGAGACCACGAGGCCCGCCAGCGAGTTCGACGTCCTCGCCTTCAACCTGTCGGCGGAGCTCACCTACACGAATGTGCTCAACATGCTCGACCTCGCCGGCATCGCGGTCCGAACCGAGGATCGCGGGGCGGACGACACGGTCGTGCTCGCCGGCGGGCACTGCACGTACAACCCCGAGCCGCTCGCACCGTTCCTCGACGCGGCCGTGCTGGGCGACGGCGAGGAGGTCGTGACCGAGCTGCACGAGGTGATCGCGACGTGGCGCGCCGAGCCTGCGGCCACACGCTCACGCAGGGACCTGCACCTCGCGCTGGCGGGGATCGAGGGCGTCTATGTCCCGTCGCTCTACACGCCGCTGTTCGAGGACGGGCTGCTCATCGGCTACGACGTCGACGAGGGCGCGCCCGCCGTGGTCGAGAAGCGGACCATCGCGGACCTCGCGGACTGGCCGTACCCGAGGCGTCAGATCGTGCCGCTCACCGAGGTCGTCCATGACCGCCTCAACGTCGAGGTGTTCCGGGGTTGCACCAGGGGCTGCAGGTTCTGCCAGGCGGGCATGATCACGAGGCCAGTCAGGGAGCGTCCGAAGGAGCAGGTGCTCCAGATGGTGAAGGACGGCCTGGAGCGGACCGGCTACGACGAGGTCGCCCTCACCTCGCTGTCGACGGCGGACTTCTCGGGCATCGAGGACGTGGTCACCTCGATCACGGAGCACATCGACGGCGTCGGCGACGTTGCCGTGAGCCTGCCGTCCCTGCGCGTCGACGCATTCACGGTGAAGACCGCGGCGGCCATCCAGCAGGTGCGCCGGACCGGCTTGACCTTCGCCCCAGAGGGTGGGACGTGGCGGATGCGCCGGGTGATCAACAAGCTGATCACCGACGACGACCTGTACGCGGCTGTCGAGGCGGCGTTCTCCCAGGGCTGGCGCCGGATCAAGTTGTATTTCCTCATCGGGCTGCCGACGGAGCGCGATGAGGACGTCGTGGCGATCGCGGCCCTCGCCGCGCGCTGCGTCGAACTCGGCAGGCGGCACCATCAGGCCGCGAGCGTGACGGCCTCGGTCGGCGGGTTCGTTCCCAAGGCCAACACGCCCTTCCAGTGGCACCGCATGGACAGTCCCGAGGAGTTGGCCCGCAAGGTGTCCCTGCTTCGCGACGAGGCGCGCAAGACACGCGGCCTGCAGATCCGGTGGCACGATCCCGAGGCGACCGCGGCGGAGGGCATCGTGTCGCGAGGCGACCGACGGATCGCGGCCGTGATCGAGCGGGTGTGGCGCGACGGCGGCACCTTCCAGGAGTGGTCGGAGCAGTTCGACCTCGCCCGGTGGCAGGCGGCGCTCGCCGCCGAGGGACTCGACCTCGAGCTCACGGCGCTGCGCCCGCGCACCCGCACCGAGGCGCTCCCGTGGAGCCACCTCTCGGCCGGCCTGCACCCGGACTTCCTGTGGGGCGACTACGAGGCGTCCCTGGCCGCCGAGGGCGTGGAGGACTGCCGGTGGACGCCCTGCTACGACTGCGGTGCCTGCACGACGTACGGGATCGAGCACGTCGTGGCGTCGGCGGTGCCGCCTGCGGGCGGCTCGCAGGGGACCGGTCAGGGACTGGACCTCACCGCCCCGGTCGCCGTCTCCCTCGGAGCGACCCGCGCGTGACCACGATGGTGCTCCCGGACCGCGTCCGGCTCCGCTACGAGAAGGTCGGCCGAGTCCGCTTCACGTCCCAGCGCGACCTTGCCCGGATCATCGAGCGGTCCCTGCGCCGAGCGACGCTCCCCATGGCGAAGTCGGAGGGGTTCTCACCACGACCGCTGCTGAGCTTCGGCCTCGCACTGCCGACCGGGTGCGCGTCACTGGCCGAATACGTGGACCTTCGCCTCGACCCCGACGGCTCCCCGGGCACGAAAGTGGTCCCGGCGGGGTCCGAGGACCCAGAGTCCCTGCAGGAGCTGACCCGGTCGCTGACCGATCTGCTGCCCGTCGGGGTCTCGGTGACCGCCGCAGCGGCCCTGCTGGGATCCGAGCCTTCGCTCCAAGAGGCAGTAACATCGTGTGACTGGGAACTGGAGGTGCTCGGCGTGAGCCCAGCTGAGATGACCGGACTGGTCGGGCAATTGCTTGCTTCCGAGACCGTCACGGTCGTCAGGGATCGCAAGGGTCGCACCGTCACGGATGACATTCGACCGAACATCGTCTCGCTGCACGCCACCGAGACAGCGGTCCGCGACATCGAAGGGCTCGGCAGTGTGGCCGGCCTGCGCGCGTCGCTCACGACCCGCCCACGCGGGGTCCGACCCGCGGAGCTGACCCAGGCGCTCGGCAAGGAAGTGACGCTGGTCGGGGCCTGCAGGACCCACCAGTGGATAGAGAACGAAGACCGGACCGTCCGAGAGGAGCCCCTCAGCTGTGCGGGGAAGCTCCCGGTCGGTCCTTCGGTCCGCACGGAGGTGCAGGACCGGTGACCACTCGCAGAAGGACCCCCTCGCATGGACGACACCGACCGACCCCAGCCCACGGGCGCCCCAGTACCCGTTCCCACGGGCCCGGCTGAGCACGCGGCACCAGTTCCCCAGGTCGGCGACACCCGACCGGCTCCACGCATCGGCGACACCCGCCCCCCGGCGGGCGGCGCGGAGAAGGCCGTCCCCGCAGGGGAGCCGCGCTCCCGGCAGGGGCGTGGTCGGCGAGGCGGCCAGCGCGGTGGAGGCCGCTCCCAGGAGCCCCGATCCAGCCAGGTCGAGGCACCGGTCGAGGCGTCTGCCCCCGAGCCCTCGGACGGGGGTCCGAGGAAGACCCGGTCCCGCAGGCGGCGCGGAGGACAGGATCGCAAGCGCGTCTCGGGCCGCTACCTCATGTGCGTCCACGTCGCGGGAGGCGCCACGCACATCGCGACCCTTGAGGGCCGCAACCTCGTCGAGCACTCGGTGGCCAAGGCCGTCAACGAGACCACCCAGATCGACGGCAACATCTACGTCGGTCGGGTCCAGAACGTGCTCCCCGGCATGGAGGCCGCGTTCATCGACATCGGCATCCCGAAGAACGGCGTCCTGTACCGCGGCGACGTCCAGTTCGACTCCGAGGACGTGGAGTCGCAGAAGTCCGGTCCCGCACCACGGATCGAGGAGATGCTGAAGGCCGGCCAGACGATCATCTGCCAGGTCACGAAGAACCCGATCGGAGCCAAGGGGGCGAGGCTCACCCAGGAGGTGTCGCTCCCCGGCAGGTTCGTCGTCCTCGTGCCGAACTCGAGCGCATTCGGGATCTCCAAGCGGCTCGGGGACAGCGAACGCAGACGGCTTCGAAAGATCACCGATGAGATCCGCCCCGACGGCCACGGCCTGATCGTGCGGACAGCGGCCGAGGGCGTCGCGGCCGAGGAGCTGAGCCGGGATGTGGCGTCCCTCGTGGCCAAGTGGAGCGAGATCGAGGCCCAGGCGAGCCGCTCGAACGAGCCCCGCCTCATCTACCGCGACCTCGACCTCGCCGTCAGGATCCTGCGCGAGGAGCTGAACAGCGACTACCGAGGCGTGCTGATCGACCACCGCGAGCTCTTCGAGAAGGTTCGCGACTACGTCACCGCCGTCAACCCCGAGCTCGCGGACAGGATCGAGTACTACGACACCGAGGCGGAGGAGCTGCCGCTCTTCGAGCGGTACTTCGTCCATGAGCAGCTGCACAAGGCACTGGATCGAAAGGTCTGGCTGCCATCGGGTGGATCGCTCATCATCGAGCGGACCGAGGCGCTCACGGTCATCGACGTCAACACGGGCAAGAACGTCGGCAAGACAAACCTCGAGGAGACCGTCTACCGGAACAACCTCGAGGCGGCCGAGGAGGTCGCCCGCCAGCTTCGGCTCCGCGACATCGGGGGGATCATCGTCATCGACTTCATCGACATGGAGAACAAGCAGAACCGCGAGCAGGTCGCGAACTCCCTGCGCGACGCCCTCTCGCGGGACAAGACGCGCACGCAGGTCTTCGACATCTCCGAGCTCGGGCTCGTCGAGATGACGCGCAAGCGGATCTCCGAGGGTCTCATCGAGTCGGTGTCGACGGTGTGCGCAGTCTGCGAGGGGCGCGGGATCATCCTCGACCCCGAGGTCCTCTGAGCCGACGGCCGGTGCATGGGGCCGACCGGCGGCGAGGGAGCCAAGCCGCTCCACCAGCGGGAGTCGGAGGCGACGACCCGGTCGTACACGTTCCTGTACGTGTCGAGCATCCTCGGATGGCTCGTCGTGCTGGTCGTCGCGTACGTCGCGACCCATGCCGGCGATGGGGGGCGGCATGTTTCGGGCGAGGCCTTCCTCGCGGCTGCCGTCGTGTGGACGGCGCTCGAGGTCGGCTGGCTGCTGTTCCTCAGGGGCCTGCACCGCCGCGACCTCTCGCGCATCAAGGGCGCTCCGCCGCGCAGCTACGACCCGCGGTCACGATGACGATCGCGCGGGGGTATCCCGACGACCGATGACGAGCGACAGGGTCGCGTGCCCGATGACGCCGAGGCGGTCGGACAGCACGGACTCAGCGAGGCCGACGCCGCGGTCCGATGCCCGCATGACCGCGTCGACGTGCACCCATTCGTCCTCGGGAAGCCGGAACACGTTGATCGTCACATCCGCGTTGGGGTAGGCGAAGTCCTCGAAGGGCACGGACGCGCCGACCGCGTTCGTCAGGTCCGCGGCGCAGACGACGCGGCCGAACGGGTCGAGGGCCTCGCCCTCGAACAGGTCAGCGCGCACCCGGATCCAGTCGGTGCCGCGTCCGAGCTCCGTGAGCGGGTCGACGTCTGTTCGGTGCTCCACGGATGCGGCGTGGAACGCGACCCAGGGGATCTGCGCGCCGACCGAGGCCTCGGAGAGCGTCTCGGGCGCCGGAGGCGGAGCGTCGCGCGACCACTGGCGCGCGGGGAGGTCGCGCGGGACGGGGACAGCATCATCGGCGATCAGCTGGAGCGAGGCACGGGCGACGAGCGCACCCTCGGCCCGGCACTCCGCTGAGACGAGCGAGGCCTTCCTGCCCTCGCGCAGGATGGCGGTGGTCACCGAGAGCGGCGCCATGGGCACGGGCCTGACGAGGTCGATGGTGATGCGCGCGGGAAACCAGCCGTCCCCCGGAAGCGCCGCCCTGCAGCACCGAGCGAGCAAGGCACCCACGGGCCCGCCGTGGAGGACGCCGGGGGACCAGGGCCCCTGCGCATACGGCGTCGGAACGAAGTTCCCCGCATCCGCCACGTCGAAGAGCCACGGCTCCATCGCGACGAGCCTAGGTCTCGAGATCCCGCGAGCCGACCTGTCCGATGATGAAGATTCCTCCCGCGTGCGCCGACGGGCGACGTGAAGAATGGCTCGTCGGGCGACCTGCGGGCGACCTAGTCTGCGCAGGTGGCATGGGGGAGGACAAGGGGAGTGTGCCCGGATTGACGACGTCGATCGGGAGCCGGACGGCGCTCGCCGACGGCATCGCGCTGCGCGGGGTCGTCAAGCGGTTCGGCAGCCATGCGGCCGTGGACGGAGTCGACCTCGACGTCGCGCGCGGCGAGTTCTTCACGATGCTTGGACCCTCTGGGTCCGGCAAGACCACGCTGCTCCGGCTCATCGCAGGGTTCGAGCGCCCCGACGAGGGGACCATCTCGCTGCGCGGCAGCGACGTCACCGGACTGCCCCCGAACCAGCGGGGCGTGAACACCGTCTTCCAGGACTACGCGCTGTTCCCGCACTTCACCGTGGCTGACAACGTCGCCTACGGGATGCGGGTGCGCAGGATCCCCCGCGCCGAGCGAGCCAAACGCGTCGAGGCCGCCCTCGACATGGTGCAGATGACCGAGCTCGGGCACCGCAAGCCCTCCCAGCTGTCCGGCGGGCAGCGCCAGCGGGTGGCGCTCGCGCGGGCCATCGTGAACGAGCCCGAGGTGCTTCTCCTGGACGAGCCGCTCGGGGCGCTTGACCTCAAGCTGCGCCAGGAGATGCAGGTCGAGCTGAAGCGCATCCAGCGCCAGATCGGCATCACGTTCATCTACGTGACGCACGATCAGGAGGAGGCCCTCACGATGAGCGACCGCGTCGCGGTGTTCCGCGACGGCCGGATCGAGCAGCTGGGGCCGCCCGCGCAGGTCTACGAGACCCCGGCGACCGAGTTCGTGGCCTCATTCGTCGGCACCTCCAACGTCATCGAGACCCCGCACGGCCGCGCCGTTCTGCGGCCCGAGAAGGTCGAGCTCACCGAGGGCGCGGTCCCCGCGGGTCGCACCGGCTCGGTGGGCACGATCGTCGACGTCGCGTACCTCGGCATGGTCACACGGTTCACCGTGGAGCTCGCCGACGGCTCGACGATCACCGCGGTGCGCCAGAACCGGTCGAGCGGTGCGGGGACGGTGGCGCCGCAGCCCGGCAGCGCGGTGGCCGTCTCATGGAGCCTCGACGACGCCTTCCCTCTTGAGGACACGTCCGATCCTGAAGTCCAGGTTGGACCGACAGACAAAGGAGCACAATGAGCAACACACACTTCCGGCGACTCGCCGCTGGCGGGGCCGTGGCACTGGTCCTCGCCCTCGGCACGCTGCCGGCTGCCCTCGGCGGCTCGGCGGGCGCGTCTTCGAAGGGTTCCTCGATGGTGCCACCGACCCAGGGCATGAAGCCGCTGCAGTCGGTCGGCAAGGGAGAGGGGACCCTGAACCTGATCGCATGGGAGGGCTACGCCCAGCCCCAATGGGTGACCCCGTTCACCAAGACGACGGGCTGCCGCGTCAACGTCCAGTACGCAGGCTCCTCGAGCGAGATGGTCTCACTGATGAAGAACGGTGGTGGCCACCAGTACGACCTCGTCTCGGCCTCGGGCGACGCGGACCTGCGGCTCATCTACGGCGGCGACGTCAAGCCCGTCAACATCAGCCTCATCCCGTCGTGGAAGCAGTTCCACCCGTTCCTGCAGGCGCCGTCCTTCAACACGATCAACGGCGTCCACTACGGCGTGAGCTACGAGTTCGGCCCGAACGTGCTGCTCTACTCGACGAAGACGTTCCCCAAGGCCCCGACGTCCTGGTCGGTGCTCTACAACTCGAAGTACAAGAACGAGATCACGATCCCGGACAACCCGATCCAGATCGCCGATGCCGCCCTGTACCTCTCGAAGTCCAAGCCGAGCCTCAAGATCACGGATCCCTACGAGCTCACCCAGACGCAGTTCAATGCGGCGGTCAGCCTGCTGAAGGCCGAGCACCCGCTGATCAAGAAGTACTGGGACCTCGCCAGCCAGGAGATCTCGCTGTTCCAGAACGGCGAGGCGGTCGTCGGTGCGGCGTGGCCGTACCAGACGAACACGCTCGTGGCGGCGGGCGCGAAGGTCGCCGACACCATCCCGAGTGAGGGTGCGACCGGCTGGGCCGACACGTGGCTGCTCGCGACGAACGCGCCGCACCCGAACTGCGCCTACAAGTGGATGCAGTGGGTCACGACCCCCAAGGTCCAGGCCGAGGAGGCCATCTACTTCGGCGAGACGCCCGCCAACACCCAGGCGTGCGCCATCATGAACCAGCTGCAGAAGGGCGGCTGCGCCGCGTACCACGCGAACGCGCCGGCGTCCTACTTCTCCACCATCAAGTTCTGGAAGACCCCGCTGTCGACCTGCGACAACGGCCAGAACGACTGTGTCGACTTCACGCAGTGGCAACAGGCCTGGACGCAGATCCTGGGCTAGTCGACGCTCGTGTCGGTCATCACGAGGACCCGCCAGCGGGCAGGGGCGGCGCTCTGGCGCCGCCCCTGGCTGCGTGGCGCCCTCACCTTGTCCCCGCCCCTCGCATGGTTCCTCGTGATCTACCTGGCATCGCTCGTCGCGATGCTGGTCACGGCGTTCTTCACGGTCAACTCGCTCACCGGAAACATCGTCTACAACTGGACATGGTCCAACTTCTCCCAGATCTTCACGCAGCCCGTCTATCGCCAGATCATCTGGCGGACCCTCGTGATGGCGGTCCTGGTCACCGTCACCGATGCCGTGGTCGCCCTGCCGTTCGCCTTCTTCCTCGCCAAGGTGGCAAGTCGCCGCACCCGCCAGGCGCTCCTCGCGCTCGTGCTGCTCCCGCTGTGGGCGAGCTATCTCGCGCGCGTGTACGCCTGGATCAACATCCTGTCGGACAAGGGGGTGCTGCCCGAGGTTGAGAAGCACCTCGGGCTCCCGATCTCGCACCTCGCGTACACCAACACCGCGATGTGGATCGTCTTCTGCTACCTGTGGCTCCCGTTCATGATCGTCCCCATCTACGGGGCGTTCGAGCGGGTGCCCGACTCGCTGCTCGAGGCGTCCTCCGACCTCGGCGCCGGATCGTGGTCGACCTTCCGGCGGGTCCTGTTCCCGATGGTCCTCCCAGGCATCGTCGCGGGATCCATCTTCACGTTCTCGCTGACCCTCGGTGACTTCATCACTCCGCTGCTGATCGGCGGGTCGAACTCGAACTTCATCGGCAACGCGATCTACGACAGCGCGCTCAACGGGGGCGACCTCCCCTTCGCCGCGGCGCTCGCCTTCGTCTCGATCGCGATCATGGCGGTGTACCTCTTCCTCGCCCGGCTCGCCGGGGCGTTCGAGGCCCTATGAGGCTGTCTGGGCTCACCAGGGGGGCCCTCTTCGCGTTCTCGCTGCTCGTCGTGGCGTTCCTGCTCGTGCCGCTCCTCGTCATCGTCCTGTTCGCCTTCGACGCCTCGAACGTCCAGACCTTCCCGATCCAGCACTGGACGACCCACTGGTTCTCGGTCGCGTGGAACGACCCGGCGGTGCGCAGCGCGCTCTGGCTGAGCGTGAAGGCCGGGGTGCTCGCCACGTTGATCGCCCTCGTGCTCGGAACGCTCGTCGCCTTCGGGATCCACCGGTTCCGGTTCTTCGGGCGCGACGCGCTGTCGCTCCTGCTCGTGCTGCCGATCGCGCTGCCCGGGATCGTCACCGGCCTTGCCCTGCAGTCGGCGTTCAACCTCGTCGGCATCCAGTTCTCGATCTACACGATCATCATCGGGCACGCGACCTTCTGCATCGTCGTGGTGTTCAACAACGTGGTGGCGCGGCTGCGCAGAACGTCGACCTCGCTGCTCGAGGCGTCGGCCGACCTCGGGGCAAGCCCGTTGCAGACGTTCCGGCTCGTGACGCTGCCGATGCTCTCGACGGCGATCATCGCGGGCGCCCTGCTCGCCTTCGCGCTGAGCTTCGACGAGGTCATCGTGACCACGTTCACGGCCGGCGCCCAGAACACGCTGCCGCTGTGGATCTTCGGCGCGATCCGCCTCGGCCAGCAGCTGCCGGAGGTCAACGCCGTGGTCGTCGGCGTCCTGCTGCTCACGATCGTGCCGATCGCCTACGCAGCGCGCATCTCGAGCGGCCAGGGCACGGGCCGCACCGCGGGCCAGAAGGCGGTCATCCCTGTGGGGGAGTAGCCCTGCCGGCGCTGCCTCAGCCGCCGGCGACCGCGGGGATGATCGAGATCGTCTGGCCCGCCTCGACCTGGGTGTCGAGGCCCTGCAGGAAGCGGATGTCCTCCTCGGCGAGGAAGACGTTGACGAAGCGGCGCAGGTTGCCCTGGTCGTCGAAGAGGCGCTCGCCGAACCCCGGATGCCCGGCGTCCAGGGCCCGAAGGGCATCGCCTACCGTCGCGGCGTCGACGGGGACCTCGCTGGCGCCCGCAGTCAGGCTGCGGAGCTGGCCGGGGATGCGGATGAGTGCGGTCACGAGTGCTCCCTCGGTGCTGTGGCGATGAGGTCGCCCTCGACCTGTATGGCTGCATCGAATGCGTCGAGGGTGGCCGCGATGGTGGCGGACGGGCCGGCGACGTCCCCCATCGCCTCGATGGTCTTCAAGCCATGCCCGGTGACCATGGCGACGACGCGCTCGTCGGGACGGATGGTGCCGTCGGCGACCAGCCTCGCGAGCGAGGCGATGGTGACCCCACCGGCGGTCTCGGCGAAGATGCCCTCGGTGCGCGCCAGGAGCGCGATCCCCTCGAGGATCTCGTCGTCGGCGACTGCCGCACACCCGCCACCCGTCTCGGCGATCACCTTGAGCGCGTAGTAGCCGTCGGCGGGGTTCCCGATCGCGAGCGACTTCGCGATCGTGTCGGGCTTGACGGGGCGGACGATGTCGGTGCCTTCGGCGAAGGCGGTGGCGACGGGGGAGCATCCGAGCGCCTGGGCCCCCGAGATCCGGACCCGGTCGGTGCCGTCGACGAGGCCGACGAGCCCGAGCTCTCGGAACCCCTTGTGGATCTTCGTGAGCTGGCTCCCCGACGCGATGGGGACGACCACGTGGTCGGGCGCGGTCCATCCGAGCTGCTCGGCGACCTCGAACGCCAGCGTCTTGGAGCCCTCGGCGTAGTAGGAGCGGACATTCACGTTCACGAAGGCCCAGGACGGATGCTCGCTCGTGAGCTCGGCGCACAGCCGGTTGACGTCGTCGTAGGAGCCCTCGACCGCGACGACGGTTCCCCCGTAGACCGAGGCCATCATCACCTTGGCGCTCTCGAGGTTGCTCGGGACGAGCACCACGGACTCCATGCCCGCCTTGGCGGCGTGCGCGGCCACGGAGCTGGCGAGGTTGCCGGTCGACGCACAGGCCGCCACCTTGAAGCCGAGCTGGCGGGCCTTGGTGAGCGCGACCGAGACGACCCGGTCCTTGAACGAGCCCGTGGGGTTCAGCGTGTCGTTCTTGATCCACAGGTCCCGCAGCCCCAGGTGGGCGCCGAGCCGATCGGCGCGCACGAGCGGCGTGAACCCGGCACCCAGGTCGACGGGGTGCTCGTCAGCAACCGGCAGCAGGTCGCGATAGCGCCAGATGCTCGTCGGCCCCGCCTCGATCGAGGCGCGGCTGACCCTGCGCGCGATCGCCTCGTAGTCGTAGGCGACCTCGAGCGGTCCGAAGCAAAAGTCGCAGACGTGCAGCGCGAGGGGTTCGAACTCGCGTCCGCATTCGCGGCAGCGAAGCGTCAATGCCGGTTCCATGGTCTCTCCTCATCGTTCGGGCATTGGCACCTGGCTCCGTGGAGCTGGTTGCCGCGACGTCTCAGGGCCCGTCCCTCAGTCGCTCTTGATGAAGCGACCATGATGGCTGCTGGCGCGGCCCGGCGCAAGTCCCATGCGCGCCGCTGCCGCGTGCGCGGTGCTGCGCTGATGGGGCGACCCCGATCGGCTAGGATTTCATCCCTATGTACGCAGTCATTCGCACCGGAGGTTCCCAGGAGCGCGTCGAGGAGGGTCAGGTGGTCCGCGTCGACAAGCGCCGCGAAGAGGTCGGGGCGACCGTCTCGTTCACGCCTGTCCTGCTCGTCGACGGCGATCAGGTCCTCGCAGGACCGTCGCTCGGGGCCGCCACCGTCACCGCCACGGTGATCGGCGAGGAAAAGGGCAAGAAGATCCGTGGCCTGACATACAAGGCCAAGGCGAACCAGCGCAAGCGCTGGGGCCACCGCCAGCACTACACCACGGTCGAGATCACCGGGATCTCGGCGAAGGGCTGAGGAGCACCGATGTCAAAGACCAAGGGAGGCGGGTCCACCCGCAACGGCCGCGACTCGAACGCGCAGCGCCTCGGGGTGAAGGCGTTCGCGGGCACCGAGGTGACGGCGGGCTCGATCCTCGTCCGCCAGCGGGGTACCCGCTTCCACCCGGGCCTGGGCGTCGGCAAGGGCTCGGACGACACCCTGTTCGCGAAGCGCGACGGCGTGGTGAAGTTCGCGGAGCGCAAGGGCCGCAAGATGATCGACATCCTCGAGGACTGAGCGAGCCCCTCGAGCACGAAAGAACCCCCGGGGCGCAGGCCCCGGGGGTTCTTTCGTTCCTGGGCCCGAGGGCCACGGACGTGACTAGCTGCGGATCTTCGGAGCCTTCTCCTCGCCCTTCACGGTCTTCTTGAAGGTTGCACCGATGGACACCTTCGGTGCCTTGGATGCCTTGACCTGGATCGCCTCGCCGGTCTGCGGGTTGCGCGCCGTACGGGCCTTGCGCTGGACCTGCTCAAACGACACGAATCCGGTCACGGTCACCTTGTTGCCGGCGGCAACCTCTGCGAGGACCACGTCTTCAAAGCCACCGAGAACCTCGGCAACCGTGCTCTTCGCGATGCCGGTGTGGGTCGCGACTGTCTCTACCAACTCGGTCTTGTTCACCGCGTGAACTCTCCTTCATGGTTGGAAACCCGGAGTTTTCCGGGCCATCAGGGCTCCATCATGCCCGTTCTGCCGGAGGGTCTGGGTGACCCAGCCTGCGATGGGCCCGGCGGGGCGGCGTTCGGGAGCCGAAAACTGCCCATGAACTGCGCGCCGAGCACCCTCGCGACATCGGTTCCCCAGGCTGCCCGCCGGTGGCGGCACCGGCGCCTCGTAGGATTGCGGGCGTGTCGGGCTTCGTAGACAGGGCCCAGCTCCACGCCAAGGCCGGCGACGGAGGCGCGGGATCGATCTCCTTCCGCCGCGAGGCCCACGTCGACATGGGCGGCCCCGATGGCGGCGACGGCGGGAACGGCGGCGACGTCTGGCTCGTCGCGGACAACAACCAGGCCAGCCTCCTCGGATTCCGGGACCATCCCTTCCGTCGGGCGACCGACGGCGCGCACGGCCACGGCAAGCGCAAGCACGGTGCCAACGGGGACGACCAGGTGGTCGCCGTCCCGGTGGGCACGGTCGTGCGGACCTTGGAGGGCGACCTGCTCTGCGACCTCTCGGTCCCAGGCGACCGGTACCGCGTCGCGGAAGGCGGACACGGCGGGCACGGCAACGCGAAGTTCCTGTCCAACCGCCGACGCGCGCCAGCGTTCGCTGAGCAGGGCGAGCGGGGCGACGAGAAGTGGTGCGATCTCGAGCTGAAGCTCGCTGCCGATGTGGCGCTCATCGGGTTCCCGAACGTCGGCAAGTCGACCCTCATCTCGCGGGTCTCGGCGGCAAAGCCCAAGATCGCCGACTACCCCTTCACGACCCTCGTCCCGCACCTGGGCGTCGTTCGGGTGGGCGATCGCGCGGGACGTCCCGACGAGGCCACGGAGTTCGTGATGGCCGACGTTCCCGGCCTCATCGAGGGAGCCGCCGCCGGCCGGGGACTCGGCCACGAGTTCCTGCGCCACGTTGAGCGCGCCAGGGTCCTCTGCGTGCTGCTTGACCTCTCGCCGATGGCACCCGAATCCCCGTCGCGCCAGCTCGAGGTCCTCATGGGCGAGCTGGGGGCCTACCTGCCTGAACTCCTCGACCGCCCGACGGTGGTTGTCGGATCGAAGGGCGACCTGCTCGAGGGCCCGGAGCACGGCGCCGAGCTCGATCTCGTCGTCTCGGCGACGCGCGGGGACCACCTGGGCGAGCTCCTGGGCCGGCTCGCCATCCTCGTGGCCGACGCGCGGGCACGTGACGCCGAGGCCGTCACGGCGACGCCGCGGATCCACCGTCCCGCCTCCGACGAGCTCGTCGTGGAGCGTCTCGCCGACGGGTCGTTCACCGTGTCGGGCCGCGCGGCGCTCCGGGCCGTCAGGCTCAGCGACCTCACCGACGAAGGTGCGCTCGACGAGGTGCGCAGGAGGCTCGACCGCCTCGGTGTCGACCGCGCGCTCGCCCGTGCCGGTGCCCGCGACGGCGACTTCGTGGCCATCGGTGACCTGACGTTCGAGTGGTGGCGCGAGGAGGGGACGGGGGGCGTGGAACCGACGGCGCACCGCCCGACGCGCGCCGAGCGGACCGCGAGGACGAAGCGCCGCGAGCAGGGTCCGTCGTGAGCGCATCCATCGAGGTCGTGAAGGTCGGCTCGACGTCGGTGACGTCGGGCGACGGCCGGCCGGACGAGTCGCTCATCGCATCGCTGTCCGAGCAGGTCGCGGCGATGCGCGAGAGGGGATCGGACGTGATCGTCGTCTCGTCCGGTGCGATCGCAACGGGGCTGGCCGAGCTCGGGATCGTCGAGCGACCCAGGGAGATGGCGACGCTGCAGGCCGCTTCGGCGGTCGGCCAGCACCGAGTGGTGCGCAGCTGGCAGGACGGCCTTGGTCGCCACGGGATCCTCGCGGGCCAGGTGCTGCTCGATCCGAGCGACTTCTTCTCTCGCCGCCAGTACCTGCTCGCCAGACGGACCTTCGAGGCGCTGGTGGACCTCGGCGTCGTGCCGATCGTCAACGAGAACGACGCCGTCGCCGACGAGGAGATCCGGTTCGGCGACAACGACCGGCTCGCGGCGCTGGTGGCGGTCCTCGTCGGAGCCAGGCGCCTGGTGATGCTGACGGACACGCCCGGCCTGCTGACTGCAGACCCCTCGCTCACCGAGGACGCGACGCTCATCGAGGAGGTGACCGAGATCGACCATGCGCTCGAAGCCGTCGCCGGCGGATCGGCGAGCGCCATCGGGAGCGGCGGCATGACCTCGAAGCTGGCGGCCGCGCGGCTCGCGACGTGGTCGGGGATCGAGGCGGTCATCGCAGACGCGCGCGGTGAGCAGATCCTGCTCCGGGTCGCGGACGATGAGCCGGGGTGCGCGACGGTGTTCCGCGCGCGCCCGAAGCCGCTCGCCGCGCGCAAGGCGTGGATCGCCTTCGCGACGACGTCCACGGGCACGCTCTTCGTCGACCAGGGGGCGCGGCGCGCACTCGAGTCGGGAGCGAGCCTGCTCTTCGCGGGCGTCACGGGCCACGACGGAGCGTTCACGGCCGGTGACGCGGTCGAGGTCGTTGCCGACGGTGCGCTCGTTGCGAAGGGACTGGTGCGCTCGGCGCCGCCCGGCACGCCGGGAGCCGACGAACACGAGCCGACGGGCCGCGACGCTGTCGCGATCCATCGCGACGACCTCGTCGTCCTCGTCTGACCCACCGGCTCCAGCGGTACGATTCGATGATGCCGGACCCGCTGCTCGAGGCCCAGGGAGCCGCTGTGCGGGCGGCCGCCCGCGTGCTCGCGGTGGCGTCGACGACCACGAAGAACGACGCACTGCTCGCCGCGGCTGCCTCGCTCCGAGACCGGACAGCCGTGATCCTGTCGGCCAACGAGCGCGACGTCGAGGCTGCGAGCGCCGACGGCATGGCGCCGAGCGGGATCGACCGGCTCCGCCTCGACGGGGCCCGGATCGCCGCGATGGCGGGCGGGCTCGAGGCCGTGGCCGGACTCGCGGACCCGATCGGCGAGGTCGTCGAAGGCTCGGTTCGGCCGAACGGGCTGCGCGTCGAGCGGGTGCGGGTGCCGCTCGGCGTCATCGGCGTGATCTACGAGAACCGACCGAACGTCACGAGCGATGCAGCCGGGCTGTGCCTGAAGGCGGGCAGCGCGGCCTACCTGCGCGGCTCGGCATCGGCACAGGGGACCAACCTCGAGGTCGTCGCGGCGCTCGGCGAGGGCCTCGCGGGCGCGGGCCTCCCCAAGGCCGCGATCAGCCTCGTGGAGGACACATCGCACGCGACGGCCGTGCAGTTCATGCAGCTGCGCGGCGTCATCGACTGCCTCATCCCGAGGGGCGGCAAGGCGCTCATCGCAGCGATGCTCGAGCACGCCACGGTGCCCTACGTCCTCGACGGCGACGGCAACTGCCACGTGTACGTCGACGCGACAGCTGACCTCGAAATGGCGCTGGGCATCATCGTGAATGCCAAGACATCGCGTCCCGGGGTCTGCAACGCGGCCGAGACGCTGCTCGTGCACCGGGCAGTGTCGGACCGGTTCCTCCCCATGCTCGACGGGGCACTGGCGACCGTGGAGCTGCGGGGCGATCCGGCGGTGCGCGCAGCCATCCCGCGCGCGCTCGAGGCGACCGAGACAGACTGGGCCAGCGAGTTCCTCGACCTGGTGCTCGCGGTCCGGGTCGTGGACTCCATCGACGCGGCCATCGACCATGTCGCCGCATACGGCTCGGGACACTCCGAGGCGATCGTGACCTCGAGCGTCGCAAGCGCCGACCGGTGGACCAGCGAGGTCGACGCCGCAGCCGTCCTCGTCAACGCATCGACCCGGTTCGTCGACGGTTCCGAGCTCGGCCTCGGGGCCGAGGTCGGGATCTCCACGCAGAAACTGCACGCCCGCGGCCCGATGGGACTGCGCGAGCTGACCAGCATCCGCTGGGTGCTGCGCGGAGGAGGACAGATCCGCACATGACCCCCCACGACCAGGTGACCGATCCCCTCGGCCTCGACCACGTCCGAGCGCCGCGCTTCGACTCGCCCGACGAGGTCGGCGCCGCGCTCGCTGCCAACCGGTACCTCGCGGACGCCTCGATCGCGAGCGCGGTCTTCCTCGCGGATCGGCTCATCAAGCCCGTGCTGGTCGAGGGCCCGGCGGGCACTGGCAAGACCCAGCTCGCCAAGACCGTCGCCGAGGCCCTCGGCGCCCGGCTCATCCGGCTGCAGTGCTACGAGGGGCTCGACGAGTCCAAGGCCCTCTACGAGTGGAACTACCGCAAGCAGCTCCTGCGGATTCAGGCCGGGCAGTCCGGCGAGGACGCGCACGTCGACTGGCACGAGCTCGAAGGGGACATCTTCTCGAGCGAGTTCCTCCTCACCCGACCGCTGCTTGAGGCGATCAGCGCCACCGAGCCGGTCGTGCTGCTCGTCGACGAGGTCGACCGCGTCGAGGTCGAGACCGAGGCGCTGCTCTTGGAGATCCTCTCGGAGTACCAGGTGTCGATCCCCGAGCTCGGGACCGTGACGGCCACCCAGCTCCCCATGGTGTTCCTCACGTCCAACAACACGAGGGAGCTCTCCGAGGCGCTGAAGCGGCGCTGCCTGTACCTGCACATCGGGTACCCCGACGTCGAGCGCGAGCGTGCCATCGTCCTGTCGCGGGTGCCCGGGGTCACGTCCGCGCTCGCCACGAGGATCGCCGAGGTGGTCCGGACGCTCCGCGGGCTCGACCTTCGCAAGGCCCCGTCGGTGTCCGAGACCCTCGACTGGGCCCGCACCCTCGTGATCCTCGGCCGCTCGGAGCTCGGCGAACAGGACGTCGCCGAGACGCTGCACGTGCTGCTCAAGTACCAGAGTGACATCGACAAGGCCACCAAGGAGCTGCTCGGGAAGCCAGCCTGATGCTCGACCTGCTGGGCGAGTTCGTCGCGGAGCTTCGCGCGGCGGGCATACCGGTGTCCACGACCGAGCACCTCGACGCCGCGCGCGCCCTCGTGGCCATCGACCTGCTGGACCGCCCGGTCATGAAGGCGGCGCTGGCCGCGACAATGGTCAAGGACGAGGCGCACTACCCGGTCTTCGACACGGCGTTCGAGATCTACTTCGCGATGATCGATGCGGCCGCGACGGACGCCGACGGGGAGCTCGACGCCCTCGAGGAGGCGTCGAGGGAGCAGGGCCGCGCCGACGGGCAGCGCGGTCGAGGCAGGTCCCAGGGACGCGGCGGCGGGGCGTCGGGCGACGTCAGCGCAGAGGAGCTCGCGGCGATGCTCGTGCGGGCGCTGCTCGAGCGCGACGAGGCCCTGCTCGCCGACGTCGCCCGCCAGGCAGTCAACCGCTACGCGGGCTTGGAGCCGGGCAGGCCCGTCGGCGGCACGTACTACCTGTACCGCACGTTGCGGAACCTCGACCTCGACCGGCTCCAGCGGATGCTCGAGCAGGCGGCGGCCGGACAGGGTCCCGTCGCGCCGGGTTCGCTCACAGAACGCCTCGCGCGCGACGAGGCGGCAGCACGCGTCGAGCTCGTGAAGCGCGCCGTGGAGGCCGAGATCAGGCGCCGACTCGTCGAGGATCGGGGCGCGGCGGCCCTTGCCCGTTCCGTGCGCAAGCCGCTCCCCGAGGACATCGACGTGATGCACGCGACGCGCGACGAGCTGGCCCAGCTCAACCGCGCCCTTGTCCCGCTCAGCCGCAAGATGGCGGTCCGGCTCGCCCGCAAGCGGCGCAAGGGGCACCGCGGATCGCTGGACCTGCGCCGCACGGTCCGCCACAGCATGTCGACCGGGGGCGTCCCCATCACTCCAGTGTTCAAGCCGCCGCGTCCCGCGAAGCCGGAGATCTTCGTCATCGCCGACGTGTCGGGCTCCGTCGCGAGCTTCGCGAGGTTCACGCTCCTGCTGGTGCACGCGATCTCGTCGCAGTTCCGCAAGGTCCGCAGCTTCGTCTTCGTTGACGGCCTGGACGAGGCGACCCGGTTCTTCGAGAACCAGTCGGACCCCGCGGTCGCGGTCAACCGCATCAACACCGAGGCCGACGTGGTGTGGGTCGACGGCCACTCCGACTACGGCCGGGCGCTCACGCTGTTCCACGAGCGCTTCGCCCAGGACGTCTCGAGGCGAACGAGCGTGCTCGTGCTCGGCGACGCGCGCAACAACTACCACGCCCCGGAGGCCTGGGTCCTCGCGGACCTGCGGGCCCGCGCGCGCGCCGTGTACTGGCTCAATCCGGAGCCCCGGAGCTACTGGGACTCGGGGGACTCCATCGTCTCGGCATACGCGCCGTACTGCAACGACGTCGTCGAGTGCCGCACACTCCGCCAGCTCGAGCACTTCGTCGGCGCGCTCGCGTGACGCTCAAGCCCCCGCCCTCGATCCGCACCCTCTCGTCGGAGGCACCCATCACGAGGATCGTGCTCGTGCGCCACGGCGAGCCCGTCTCGGCGGTCCGAGGGATCGTGGGCGGCCCGACGGGCGACGTTGGCCTGACCGATGCCGGCCGCGAGCAGGTCGCGATCCTCGCCTCGCGGCTGGCCGCGTCCCGCGAGGTGGACGGTGCCGCCGCCCTGTACGCGTCGACGCTCCCGCGCGCCATCGAGACGGCGGAGATCCTCGCCCCGGTGCTCGGCGGACTCGGAGTCACCGTCCGCCACGACCTTCGCGAGCACGACGCCGGCGAGCTCGACGGCCTGCGCTGGGACGAGGTGGCGGACCGGTTCGAGATGCCCGACTTCGACCACGCGCCGCACCTGCCCATCGGCCCGGGCGGCGAGTCGCTGACCGAGTTCCACGAGCGGGTGCGCGGGGTGCTCGCCGAGCTCGCCGGGACCCACCACGGCCAGACGATCGTGATCGCCTGCCACGGCGGGGTCATCGCGGCCGGTGTCGGCCTCGTCTTCGGGCTCCCGGCGAGCGCCCGCGTCGTGCTGCCGACGCGGTACGCGTCGATGACCGACGTGGAGGTGACCGACCGCGGGTGGCGGCTCGGTCGGTACAACGACCGCTATCCGGTCGCCTGACCCTTCTCGTCGCGGAGCAGCTCGGAGACTCGGAACGCGAGGTCGAGGCTCTGGCGGGCGTTGAGCCTCGGGTCGCACATGCTCGTGTAGTTGGCGTCGAGATCGCTCTCGAAGATCGTCTCCGACCCGCCCAGGCACTCGGTCACCTCCGCGCCGGTCAGCTCGACGTGCACGCCGCCCGCCCAGGTCCCGAGCGAGCGGTGCACGCTGAAGTAGCCCCGGATCTCCTCGAGGATGTCGTCGAACCGACGCGTCTTGAGCCCGTTCTCCGCGGTGAAGGTGTTGCCGTGCATCGGGTCGCACGCCCAGACGACGGGGTGGCCGGCGTCGCGGACCGCAGCGACGATCGGTCCCAGCAGGTCCTCCACGCGCGTCGCGCCCATCCGGGTGACGAAGGTCAGCCGGCCGGGCGTGCGATCGGGGTCCAGGCGTCCTGCAAGCGCCACGGCCTGCGCCGGCGTTGTCGACGGTCCGAGCTTGCAGCCGATCGGGTTGCCGATCCCCGAGAGGAACTCGACGTGCGCGCCGTCGATCTGTCGCGTGCGC
>Ga0181534_10000577_pt1 | contig 25580 bp, 15 predicted proteins | sample PEATcosm2014_Bin_37_FD_119758 | JGI IMG/M metagenome (GOLD analysis project Ga0181534, IMG submission 119758) | Peatland microbial communities from MTU Mesocosm Facility, Houghton, MI, USA - PEATcosm2014_Bin17_10_metaG | ecosystem: Environmental > Terrestrial > Soil > Wetlands > Peat | place...
GCGGCGCAGGAACGGCGCAACGGAGTGCCCGCCGGATTGCTGGCCACCTGCCATCGCCTGGCTATCCCGGTGCTGGTGGGTGCGCCCGCGGATGGCAGCGTGTTTCTGAATTCGATGAAGCTGTGGGCCATGCGCGACGCCGGCATCGTGCCGGAATATGCGTTCGACCTGGACCTGCACGCGGAGGTGTTCGAAGCCTGCGCGTATCACCGCTGGGGCCTGTTCGAAAGCCCGGCGCGCGCGCTCGCCACGCTCATTCTGGGCGGCGGCGTGCCGAAGAATTACAACCTGCAGCCGGAGCCGGCGCTGGGCCAGGTGCTGGGGCTGGCAAATGTGCGCGGCTACCAGTTCGATGTGCAGATTGTGACCGCGCCGGTCACCGACGGCTCATTGTCCTCCTGTCCACCCGCCGAAGCCGTTACCTGGGGCAAGGTGGATAAGGACACGTACCTGCAAACTACCGAAAGCATGCAGGCGGATTATTCGATGGTGATGCCCTTCCTGGTGAAGGCTCTGTTGGACAATCACGCAAAGCGCGAAGGCCATCGGCTGTACGAGCGGCGCGAAGCGCTTTGCGAAACCCTGCGCGAGGACGTGCGCGCCAATCGCGATTGGCTGCTGCGCAGCGTCGAGTACCCGCTGGCGGAGTAGCTACTCCGGCTCTTTGCCTTGCACCTGCTCCCGAATCTGCAGCACCACGCCGGGATTGGCGAGCGTGGAAACGTCGCCGGTGTCCTTGCGGTTGGAGATCGACGACAACACCCGGCGCATCAGCTTGCCAGATCGGGTCTTTGGCATATCCGGCACGATGTACACATTCTTCGGCCGCGCAATCTTGCCGATGTGATGCTCGATCGCCGACACCACTTTGGCCACGATCTCCGGGCTGGCCTTGAAACCGGGCTTCAGCGAGACATAGATCTCCGGTAGACGGCCTTTGATCTCGTCCATCACGGGTACCACGGCGGCTTCCGCTATCTCATTCACCGTCAGGCAGGCCGATTCCAGTTCCTTGGTGCCCAGGCGATGGCCGGCCACGTTGATCACATCGTCAATCCGTCCCAGAATCCGGAAATATCCATCGGGGGCCAGCACTGCGCCGTCATTGGCGAAGTACGGCCAGTCGCGCCAATCCTTGCTTGCCGGATTCTTGCAATACCGCTCGTAATATTGCCGCGGAAATCGCCCGGGATCGCCCCAGATGGTCTGCATAATCCCCGGCCAGGGATTGCGGATGCAGATGTTTCCGGCCGATCCGGAACTGGCAGGCACTTCCTTGCCCATCTCGTCGTATATGACCGCATAGATGCCCGGCACGGCCGGTCCCGCGCTGCCCGGCTTCATGGCGTCGATCGCGGGCTTGGTGCTGCACAGGAACCCGCCGTTTTCCGTCTGCCACCAGGTATCCACGATCGCCGCTTCCCGCTTGCCGACGACCTCGTAATACCAGCGCCACACGGTGGGCTCGATAGGCTCGCCCACGGTGGTCATGTGCTTGAAGTGGTAATTGTACTTCGCAGGCTCGTCCGGGCCCGTTTTCCGCAGCATGCGGATGGCGGTCGGCGAGGTGTGAAAGATGTTGACGCCTAGTTGCTCGGCGATCCGCCAGGGGCGCCCCGCGTCCGGGTAATTGGGAATGCCTTCGTAGATCACGCTGGTGGCGGCCAGTGATAGCGGTCCGTAGACGATGTAGGAGTGCCCCGTGATCCAGCCGATATCCGCCATGCACCAGTAAACATCTTCCGGATGGATATCCTCAATATATTTGGACGTGCCGGTCACATAAGCCAGATAGCCCCCGGTTCGGTGCTGGCAGCCTTTGGGCTTGCCGGTGGTGCCGCTGGTGTACATCAGGAACAGCGGCGCCTCCGCATCCATCGAGACCGGATCCACACGTTTGCCCCTGAAGCCCTTGAGCAAGTCGTTGACGATGAAGTCGCGGCCTTCGACCGGCGCCACCGATGAAGCGTTGGATGCCGCATCGCGCCGCCAGATCAGGACTTTGTCCACTTCGTGACCTTCGCCTTTGGCCGTGTCGATCGCCGGCCGCAATGTGACGGACAGGTGGTCGACCAGTTGCCCGTTGCGGTAGTAACCGTCGGCGGTGATCAGCACCTTGCTGCCGGAATCGGCGATGCGCGTGCCGCAGGCCTCGCCGCTGAATCCGCCGAAAACCACCGAGTGGATCACGCCCAGCCGCGCGCACGCCAGCATGCTGATGGGCAGCTCCGGGATCATCGGCATGTGGATGGTCACGCGGTCGCCGGCTTGCAATCCGGCAAAGTCCCGCAGCAGCGCGGCCATCTCGTTCACCCGCACGTACAGCTCCTGGTAGGTAATCGCCACCGGCGCCTGCGACTCCGGCTCTCCCACGAAGATGAGGGCAGCCTTGTTCTTGTACTTGGCCAAATGGCGGTCCACGCAGTTGTAACTCGCATTGAGCTTCCCGCCCACGAACCACTTCCAGAACGGCGGATCGCTAGTGTCGAGCGTGGTCTTCCAATATTCGTCCCACGACAGCATGTCCGCATATTCCCGGTAACATTCCGGGAAGTTCTTTTCGCTAAAGCGCTCCATCACGGCGGCGTCGGTCAGATTGGCCTGCCCGATGAACTTTGGCGAAGGTTGGAAGTACTCTTCCTCCTTCCAGTGGACGGCGATCTGCGCCTCGGTAGCGTCCCCGCGTTGGGTATCGCTAACGGCCGTGCTTTCGTCGTTACTCATATCGCTTACTCTCCTTTGATTGCGCCGGCCGGTGCGGTGGGCCGCTTGGCCAGCAACTCGCACGTGAGCGCGACCGCGGCCAGCGCGGCGGCGGTATAAAAAGCCGCCCGGTAATTATGATACTTGTCAAACAACACCCCGGCAATGCGCGGGCCGATGACCCCGGACACGGCCAAAGCGGTGAAAAGCATACCATAGTTGCTGCCGGCATTTTTCGTTCCCCAAAAGTCGGACGCGGCCGATCCGTTCACCGAAAGCTGCGTGCCGTAGCACCAGTAGACCACGAACACCACCAGATAAAGCGTGACGACCTCGCCACCCGCGGCGTATAGCGCCGGCATGGCGATCATGGAAATGCCGATCATCACCCGCAGCACGTTGATGCGGCCCAGCTTGTCGGACATCCAACCCGATAGAATGCGGCCGGACGCATTGCCGCATGCGCCCACCACCAGGCCCATGGTGGACACTGCCGCCGCCGTAATGCCCACGCTCCTGGCGAACGGCACCAGTTGGCTGATCACCATCTGCCCCGCCGAAGTACCCAGCGCGAAAGCCACCCACATCAGGTAGAAGGTGGGCGTGCGCAGGGTTTCGCCGGGAGTGAACTCGTAAGTGCCCGCCGCGGATTTGGAGGCCACGGCGGGCGCCCAGCCGGCGGCCTTGTAACCTGCCGGCGGATTCTTCAGCAGGAAAGCGCCGATCATGGTCATGACGAAGAAGATCCCGCCCAGGATCCGGAAGGTGGCGGGAAGGCCGTAGCTGGGGATGAGTTTCAATTGCGACAGCGGCCCGAAGATAGCGGAACCGGCCCCATAGCCGCCCACCGCCAGTCCCACCGCCAACCCGCGCTTATCCGGGAACCATTTGGCCATCACCGGAATCGGCGTAGAGTAGCCGAAACCGTTGCCCAACCCACCGATCACGCCGAAGCAGACGAACAGGTACGGCAGGCTGGCCGTGTAGGAACACAGAAAGAAGCCCAGGCTGACCAGCACCCCCCCGGTCAGCGAACAGTAGAATGGTCCGAGCTTGTCTTGTATGCGGCCGGCCACGACGAAGGTGAGAGCGAACACCACCACGGCGATGGTGAAGACCATGGAAGTCTGGGCGCGCTTCCAACCGAATTGTTTTTCGAGCGGAGCCACAAACACGCTCCAGGCGTAAAGCGTGCCCAGCGCCAGGTTCATGGAGAGCCCGCCCACCACCCGCCACCACCGGCTAATCTGGTGCGTCATATACTCTCCGGGCCGCTAACAGCAGCCCATTTTAATCTCGCCTTCAGCCGTAACTGGCGGTCCGAACGCTTCCGTCGGCGCTGGGGCGCCGTTGAGCACCGCAATCCAGCGCCGCACGGCTTCGTAGAGCACCAGCACAACGCCCACAATGCAGAGGGCCATCAGCGCTGTGTCCAGATATCCCGTGAGCATCTGGCCGGGTTGCGAGGTCAGCGGCCAGAAGATTCTTAATGGAAAGCACCCCCGCGGTCACCGTCGTCGCGCCGACGGAACACATGGGGACAGCCGCGATTGGTGCTGCGGGTGCGGCGCCGAAAATGATTCCGGTCAGCAGTGCCAGCCCGAACGCAAATCCCAGGATCCGGAGCGATGGCGCGATGCTAAGGGGAAGGAAATGCGCGCTCTGAAAGGCTAGTGCCAGCAGCAGCCGCGCCGCGGCGCCCGCGACCACCAGTCCGGCGATGCAGCCGCCCATAGCGAGCAGCACGCTTTCCGTGAGCGCCTGCCTCACGATCTGCCATCGCGTGGCGCCCACGGCCAGGCGCACCGCCGTCTGCCCCCGACGCGCCACCGAGCGAGCCAGCAGCAGGTTGGCGACATTGGCACAGGCGATCAGCAGCACCAGGCCGCAAACGCAAAGCAGGATTTGCAGACTGCGGCCATATTCCTCCTTCATCTCCGCGACGCCTGCTCCTGCCGGCACCACGTTGACTACCTGTTTGGGCAGCGAGCGGATAATGCCGGGCATCCAGTTGGATGGATATCCGGAATCATTCCGCATCCATTGCCGCAGCACTCCCGTAAGCCGCGGCGCCATCCCGGCAATCGAAGCCCCTGCCCGCATGCGCCCAATCATGCGCAGCCAGGCGGAGATAGACTGATGCAGGAGCGCGCCGTCGCCATCGATCAATGGTTCCTGCTGCACGGGAATCCAAATGTCGGGAGGGTCGCTGCGCAGGGTCTCGCCGAAAAAGCCCGGTGGTGCGATTCCGATGATGCTAAACGGATGGCCTTCGACGATGAAGGTCGACCCCACCACCGAGGTGTCGCCTCCATAGATAGTTTGCCAGGCATGGTGGCTGAGCACGGCTACCGGCGGAGCCGCCGGCTTGTCGTCATCGGAAGTAAACATCCGCCCGCCGAAAGCTCCCACGCCCAGCGTTGAAAAGTAGCTTCGAGTGACGTACTCGGAGCGTAAAGGCCTGGCGGCCGATTCGATGCCTTCGCGCCGCACGCTTAGGCCACCGCGACCGGCCTGAAAAGCGGCCGCCTCTTCGAATTCCGGCGATTCGGCCTTGAGGCGCTCGACGAGGGGAAAGGAATACATTCCCCATCGGTCCTGGGGACCGCCTTCCACGCAGCAATCGTCGCCTTCGCCGACCCGGTAGAGTCTGCCCGGATCGGTAACCGGCAGCGAGCGCCACATGACCGCGTCGATCAATGTGAATCTTGCCGTGGTTCCGCCGATTCCCAGGGCCAGCGTAAGCACGGCCGCGGAGGTAAAAACGGGGGAGAGCCGGAACTGCCGCACCGAATAGCGAATAATGCCGAGCAGGTTTCGCAATGATGCCTCCTCACTTGTTACGATCCTGAGACGCCGCCAGTTCCGAAAACGGAGCCCATTTCGACGGGTCTGCACCGCCCAGCGCACGCAAAGGGCGTTCTCCTCGCGGGTGGCGGTCCGCTTCCATCTCATCGATGATATCCTGGCGCTTATGAAGACTGCCGTGGCAGTGCTCTCGCTGTTGGCCATTTCGTGGTGCGTTCGGGCTCAAACCGGACCTCCGCCCATCCCCGCCATCGAGTCCGTCACGCCGATGGGAACGGTTACGCAGGACCCCGTGGTTCAAGGCCGCGATGGTACTTACAGCGCGCAACTGGGCAAGGATTCGGTCTGGCTATTCAACGACACCACGCTGACGGTGCCCAACGCCTCCGGCGAGAACTTCTTTTCCAATTCACTTTCCTGGGCCACCAATCTGGACGCCACCGGCGGGATCACATTGAACGGCAACTACGTAGATTCAAGCGGGAATCCCACCACGTTTTTCCCGTTTCTTCCGTGGGAACTGCAGTACAACCAGGAACACACCGGCAGCGGAACCAGTTGCCAGGTGCAGCCCTGCGGCGCTGAGTTCGCCATTTGGCCGGGTCCGCTCATCCCCGACCCCGCCCGCGGCCGCGCGTTGATCCTCTATGGCGAGATATGGCGCTCGCCCACTTATTCCGGCTGGGTTTCCATCGGTGAAGGCATCGCCGTTTGGCAGAACGGAAAAATCACGCGGCCGTTAATGAGTCCCGGGGCCACTTACCAGACCCTCATGTGGCAGGGCAGCGCCGTCGGCTTCACTTCGGGATGGGTGGTTAGCGGCGACACGCTCTACACGTACGGCAATATGGGCGCCTTTCTCGCGGAAGATACTCAGATTGCTCAGGTCCCACTGGCCAGTGCGACAACCGCCAGCGCCTGGACCTATTACGCCGGGAACGGCGCCTGGAGTTCGAGCGAATCGGATGCAGTGACGGTGTTCAATGGCGGGGCCGCGGGCAGCTCGGTTTTCTACGATGATTTTCTCGGCGTGTATGTTGCCATCTATAGCGGCGTATTCAGCGACAATCTCTATTACAACGTATCCTATACTCCGTGGGGGCCGTGGTCCACAGCTACGCAGTTCTATACGGGCCTGCCAGGCTACGAGGGTAACGCCGATTATGCCGCGCTGGCGCACCCGGAGTTTGCGCAAGGCAACGGCCAAACCCAGTTCGTCACCTATGTACAGGACACCGGCTTCCTCGCCCAGGACCTGCAATTGTTGCAAGTCGTGTTCGCGCCAACCTCGCCGTAGGACTCGCCCTTGCACCCTGTCCGTTTTCGGACATGCGTGTCTCAAAAGCGTTCATCCGCACCGCGTCCCTAGCGCCGATTGACAACGGCGCGAAGATGGCCTTATCGTGGTCCGAAGGGGGAACCACCGTTGCGCAATCGCCACCTGATAGTCCTTTCCGCTCTCCTGCTCCTCGCGGGCGCCGCGCAAGCGATCGACGAGAGCAAACTCGTCCGGCTCCCTGGCAACACGCATATTGCGGCCCGTCCGGAGTTTGACCAGGGTCCCGTGCCGGACGATTTCTTCATGGGACATATCCAGCTTCAGCTCAAGCGCAGTCCCGCGCAGGAGCGGGCGCTCGAACAATTCATCGACCGGCTGCACGACCGGCGTTCGGCTGACTTTCACCAATGGCTCACGGCTGAGGAATTCGGCAGGCAGTTTGGCCCCTCGCGGCAGGATATCGACACCGTTGTCAACTGGCTGCGCGGGCATGGCTTCCAGATCGGCACGGTGTACAAGAGCGGTATGCTGATCGACTTCGCCGGCACGGCCGCCCAGGTGCGCGATGCTTTTCATACGGAGATCCACCGGTACAACGTGGATGGCCAGCCGTACACCGCCAATGCCAGCGACCCTGAGATCCCCGCCGCGCTGGCGCCGATCGTCACCGGCCCCGCCTCGCTCTATAGCTTCCGGCGGCATGCGCATGTGCGGAGGCCGCATCTCACAGAAACCTTCCATGGCACAACCGAATACTACGTGACGCCCGCGGATTTCGCCGAGATCTACAACGTTTCCCCGCTGTGGGAGGCCGGCATCACGGGCCAGGGCATGACGGTGGCGGTCCTGGAGGACTCCGATATGCTGATGAGCGACTGGCAAACGTTCGTCTCCACCTTCGGCCTGGCGTCCTATGGCGGAACTTTTGCGACGGTCCATCCGAGTTGCAGCGACCCGGGCACGAACGGCGATGAGATCGAGGTTGCGGTAGATGCGGAGGGAGTCAGCACGTTCGCGCCCGGCTCGGCCGTACAGGTAGCCGCTTGCCCATCCACCAAGACTACGGATGGTGACATTACGGCTGCCGCGAATCTGCTGGACATGGCCAACCCGCCGGACGTTTTCAGCGACAGTTATGGCGGTTGCGAAGCGCAAACCACGAAGAGCTATCAAGCGCTGATCGCCAGCACCTGGCAGCAGGCCGTCGCCGAAGGCGTTTCCGTATTCGTGGCCGCGGGAGACGAGGGGGCCGACGAATGCGGTTATGGCCGCCGCTACGCGACCACCGGAATCAGCGTGGATGGGACCGCTTCGACGCCGTACGACGTGGCCGTGGGCGGCACGGACTTCTCCGACGTGCCCAGCGGCACGGCCAGCGCTTACTGGAGCAGCACAAGCGGTCCCACGGGCCGTTCCGCACTGTCCTATATACCGGAGATCCCGTGGAATGGAACCTGCGGCAGCAACATACTGGCGGCATACCTTGGCTATGCGAGCGGCCTGGCGTTCTGTAACAGCCCGGAGGGCGAGGGCGGGGCCTATCAGCAGGTCTCCGATGCCGGCAGCGGCGGCCCCAGCAGCGTCTACGCCAAACCGTCCTGGCAGGCCGGTGTTTTGGGTATTCAGGGTGATGGCAGACGTGACATTCCGGACGTCTCACTGTTCGCCTCGGCCGGAGTCTACAACCAATCCATCGTCAGTTGTATGTCGGATACAACCGAAGATGGCGTGCCTTGCGACTATAAGAGCGCGAAAGATACGTTCTATAGCAGCGGAGGCGGCACTTCCTGCAGCGCGCCTTCTTTCGCCGGTATCCAGGCGCTCATCGACCAGAAGGTGGGCGACAGGCAAGGCAATCCCAATCCGGTCCTGTATAGGCTTGCCGCCGGAGAGTACGGCAGCAGCGGCAGTCCCAACCCCGGCAATCTGAGCAGGTGCAACGCGAGTAATGGCAATACCATCGGCGGCTCTTGCATCTTCTATGACATCACCGCGGGAGACAATGACATACCCTGCCAGCCGGGTACGCCGGATTGTTACAGCGCTACAGGCGATGAGTATGGTGTGCTATCCACGTCCACTACGCAGGAAAGTATCGCGTACGGCGCGACGCAGGGCTGGGACTTTGCGACTGGCCTGGGCAGCGTGAACGTGACCAATCTGGTCAACGCTTGGGCGCTGGCCGATTCCTCCGCCGAGGCGACGGCGGCCAGGCTGCGGTTCCATATCGGCAACTAAACCGGAGCTCGGCCGGTGCGAGAAACAGTAGAGTAACTCGCCTTTTTGTTCACCATCGCTCTATGAGGGCCTGCGGAGCTTTTCCGTCGAAAGTTGATCTTCAAAATGTGCCGCGGCGGCATCGACATAGGCGCGATAACCTTGCGGGTCGATGAATGGATTAGGCTGTTCGCCCTTCTGCATGCGTTTGTACTTCTCGATCATTCCGTAATAGCCACCGTGCGCGCCCAGGAACACATCGCATTTGAGCGAACGGAGGGTTTGGAACGTCTTCTTGTAGTCCTCCGCGATGCCCGGATACGTGGGACGATCGACGAGACGGACACCCGGATTGATCGAGGTCCCGCCCACAAATACCACGTCGTAAATCTTGCCGGCATCGGTCACCTGCATGGTCCAGGTTGTGCAACCGATGCTGTGGCCCGGCGTCATGTGAGCGGTTAACGTTACGCCGCCGAGCGTGACACGCTCGCCATCTGCGACCGCGTGGTCCACGTGGACCGGCGGATAGGTGTACTCGCGTCCAAATCGCGTATCGGTTTTTCCACCGCTTTGGAGCACGCCAACTTCGCGTTGGCTCGAATAAATATGCGCGCCAGTCAGCTTTTGAAGGGCACCCTGACCGGCAACGTGATCGTAGTGCGCCTGACTGTTGAGGAGAATTTTCACGTCGCTGATCTTGAATCCAAGCTTCTCCACACTTCCGCGAATCACGGCCGGCGTATCTTCGTAGCCGCTGTTCAAGATGATGTGACCCTCGGGCGTTACGATCAGGTATGAGGCAATGTCCTGGGTCCCGACGTAGTAGAGATTGCCCATAATGCGATACGCCGGGAAAGGGTTGTTTCCGTCGTGTGCGGCTTGCACGAGGGCCGCCGATGCCACCGCGAGAGCGAGAAGGAGACGGGAGCGCTTCACTGATTCATTATAGGAGGGCAAACCTACGGTTGTCCCCCGGTAGTCACACTGGTTGGGTGTGAGTTTGGATTCTGATAGTTCGGAAAAGCAGGCCGATGCGGCTCCGGAGCCGAATTCTTCTCCAACTGCTCCATGGCGACCGACACGGCGCGCTCGAGTTGCGGGTCGTGGCCGTCGTGCACCGCTTTGGGGTCTTGTTCCACTTCTACGTCAGGCGCGACTCCATGGTTCTCCACGTCCCAAACGCCCGCCGGGCTGAAGAATCCGAAGTTGGGCGCCGTCACCGCGCCGCCGTCCATGAGAGTTGGATATTGCGATACGCCTATCAGTCCGCCCCAGGTGCGCTTGCCCACCAGAGTGCCGATGTGCGTATGACGGAACATCCAGGGCATGAGATCGCCGCCGGAGCCCGCCATTTCGTTGGTGATCATTACCTTGGGGCCAAAAATCGCAGCCGCGGGTGTGCGATAGATCGCACCATAGCGCGGGCTCCACCAGCCTTGTAACGGGCGGTTCAACACGTCGATCACGTAATCGGCCGCTTGCCCGCCCGAGTTAAAGCGTTCGTCGATGATGGCGCCTTGCTTGTCCACCTGCGCGAAGTAGTAGCGGTCAAAACTCGTCAATCCACCCATGGCGGTGTCCGGCATGTAGACATACGCCAGCTTACCGCCGCTCATTTGGTCGACCTTGCGGCGATTCTCTTCCACCCAGGCTTGATGGCGCAATGGCTGCTCGCTCGCGACCGGCATTACCGTGATCTCGCGCGAATTCGCACCCGCCGGATCCGGCCCAATACGCAGCACCACGCGCTTATCGGCTGTACCTTCGAAGAGCCGGGAAACGTCGTCGCTGCCTTGGATGTCCTGGCCATTGACCGCCAGAAGGTAGTCGCCCGCCGAGACGTTGATCCCCGGCTGCACCAGCGGCGCGCGCATCTGCGGGTTCCAGCTTTCACCGGTATAGATCTTCCGGAAGCGGTACCGGCCGTTGACGATCTCGTAGTCGGCGCCCAGCAGTCCGCCAGGGACGCGCTTTGCCTCCGGGATGTTTCCCCCGCCGCCGCGCAGGTGCCCGGAGGTGATTTCACCCAGCATTTCGTGGAAGATGTAATTCAGATCGGAGCGCGAAGCCAGCGCATCCAGATACTTCTCGAACTCCTTCTCGCTATCGGCCGAGTTGACACCGTGCAGATTCGCATCGTAAAAGTAACTGCGCTCGATCCGCCACACTTCGTGGTACATCTGCTTCCACTCGGCTATGGGATCGACTCTTACCTCGACGTCCGCCAGATGCAAAACTCCTTCCCCGGACTTGAGCGGAGCCGCTGCGGATGCGATGAAGTACTCAGGCGGAGGAGCATTCCCCGGTCCCGTGGGGCTGGGGGCGCCGCCTTCGCGACCCCGCACAATGCGCAGCAGCATTTTCTCCCCGTTGGCCGACAGATCAAAACCTGTGACACCGTCGGCGATTTTTTCGACCTTTCGGGTCTTGAGTTCGAATTTCGACAGCGTTCCACCGCCCGGACCACCGGGGGCGTTGCGGCCGGCCTCAAGCAGATAGATGACCCCGGCTTTGCCCGCGGCGAGCGTCTGAATAGATCGCGCGGGTATGGGCAGCGGGATGGTCCGTTGAATCAACTTGTCGAAATCGATGCGCACGGGTTTGGGTGGCGTTTCCGCGGCGGCCGAAGCGCTGCCTTCCTTTGCCTTGCCTTCCGCGGCCGGTTTCGATTCGTCTTTCTTGGCCTCGCTCCCTTTTTCTTCGTCGCTTTCCGGGGCGAGCGGTGACGCCACGTCGTTGGGAAGCACAATCAGGTAGACACTGCGGGTCACCTCATGCAGGTCGCTGTTCATGTCCAGACCGCTTGACGTCGGGCCGTAGTTGGTGCTGGCGGTGAAGTAGAGATATTGGCCATCCTTGTCAAAAACGGGGTAGCGCGCGTCGCTCAGTCCGTCGGTGACTTGAGTGCTTTTGCCGTCGGCCAACGAATAGATCGACACCACGTGCAGCCGATTGGGAAGGTTCTTTACGAAGGCGATCCACTTGGAGTCGGGTGACCAGGCGAAGTCGCGATTTAACTCGTAGGAATAATCGGTGTCCACTTTGGTGAGTTTTCCCGAAGCCACCTCTACATCCCACAAGTCCAATTGATTGGAGGTAAAGGCGATGTGTTTGCTGTCGGGCGACCAGTGCGGGTCGAAATAAAAAGCAGACTGGCCATGGAGCGCAACCTTGCGCGCATCGCCCGCGCCGTTTTGAGGTTTGATGTGCAGCGCGTACTCACCCGTTTCATCGGAGAAGTAAGCGATCGACTTGCCGTCGGGAGACCAGGCGGGGGCCCGCTCCATCACGCCGGGCGTGTTCGTCAAGTTGCGAATATCGCCCTTTTCGGCCGGAGCGGTGAAGATCTCGCCGTGCGCTTCGAAAACGGCGCGCACGCCGGTGGGAGAGATCTTAGCATTGCGAATCTCTTTCGCCACGTTCTGAAGATGCGGGCGGACCTCGGCGAGATCCGCTTCGATCTCGATCGGCACCGGACTGGTCTTCCCGCTGGCGATATCGTAAACATGAATCTGGCCGAATTGTTCGTAGACGATTCCCCCGGGGCCCACGCTTGCCGATACCATGTCCTTGGCGGTGTTCTTTATCAGCTCGCTGACCGCCTTACTTCTTGGATCGTAGCTGAACAGTGTCATCCTTCCGTTGCGGTCCGAGAGGAAATAAACCTTGTCGCCGCTCCACATCGGGCAAATGTCATTGGAATCCGTACGCGGGATTTTCTCCGTGCTCAAGTCGCCCAGATTCACCAGCCACAGATAGCTGGCCGTGCCGCCGCGATACCGCTTCCAGGCGACGAAGTTGGTGAACCCGGTGGCGAACTGGCCCCCGTCCAAGGGCGCATAAACCATGTGTCTGCCATCGGGCGAATAAGCGCCGAACGTGGCCATCGGCAGCGGCATGACTTCGGGCAGACCCCCTTCGGTTGAGACCGTATAGAGTTGACTGAAGCGGGAGTAGCTGAGGCGCGTGGAGCGGAACAGAATGCGCTTGCCGTCCGGCGTCCATCCCACGACACGGTCCGGATCCGGATGATAGGTGAGGCGCTTAGGCACGCCTCCGCCGGCGGGCATGGTGAACACATCGATATTGCCGTCATATTCGCCGGTGAACGCAATGGTCTGGCCGTCCGGCGAAAATGCGGCCTCGGTCTCCATCCCGGCGCCCGCCGTGAGCCGGGTGGCAACTCCGCCCTGGCGAGGCACGCTCCACAGGTCACTGGCGTAGGAGAAGACAATCGTGGTTTTGTTCATGGCCGGCCGTTGGAGCAGGTGCAGGGTCGCGCCGGCTCCAAAAGCAGCCGGAACGCTCGCGCACAGAAGAACGAGCAGAGTGGAACACCTCATAGACGGGCCTCCAGGACTTTCGGTCTTGCGGGAGCGGGCTGGCATTTCCATTTTGGCTCCCGGCTTCTGGGTTAGTATACACCCAACCGCCACCAATGTGACGGCCATCACTTTGCCCCCGCACGCATACCCGGCTGAATCGCTTCGGCCATCGACCTGCTTGGGCTTCAGTGGTGCTTGAGCACCAGAGGAGATATCCATGAAGGACAGCACAAAAGACAAGGTCCAGGGCGCCGTACACGACGCTAAGGGATCAGTTAAAGAAAAGCTGGGACGAGCGGCGCATAACCCCGCTCTCGAAGAGGAAGGAACGGACGAGAAGGTAGCCGGCAAGATTCAAAAGAAGGTCGGGGACGTAGAAAAGGTCTTCGAGAAGTAGTTAGCTGGGGGTGGCTCCGCGTCCAACCCGTTCGTTTCCATCAAGGCCTTCGACGGCATGGCCGCGGAGCCCGCCCCACCCAGGATGGGAGACCGGCACCCGAATTGCATAGCGAACGGTTATGGATCGCGTCCGCCTCATCGTTGCGTTGCTTGTGTTGTGCGCGGCCCGGTCAGCGACCGGCTATGCCGTCCTCACTCACGAAGCGATCATCGACTCCGCCTGGAAGGACATCACGCCGATACTCTTGCAGCGCTTTCCGGCAGCCACACCCGACGATCTGAAAAAGGCTCATGCCTATGCTTATGGCGGCTGCATCATCCAGGACATGGGCTATTATCCGTTCGGCAGCAAGTATTTCAGCGACCTGGCGCATTATGTGCGCAGTGGCGATTTCGTGGAAGCGCTGCTCAGCGATGCGCAGGACCTGGACGACCTGGCATTCGCTCTGGGCGCTTTGGCGCATTACGCCGCGGATAACAAGGGCCATCCCATCGCAGTGAATCGCGCGGTCGCGATTGAATATCCGAAATTGCGCGCCGAGTACGGCAATGAGGTGACCTATGCGGAGGATACCGCTGCACATCTGAAGACCGAATTCGGTTTCGATGTGGCCCAAGTGGCGCTAGGCAACTACGCGCCGCAGGATTATCACGAATTTATCGGGTTCCAGGTCCCCAAGGACCTGTTAGCGCGGGCCTTCCAGGATACATACGGCCTGGAGCTGAAAAGCCAGTTCGTCAGCCTGGACCTGGCGCTTGGAACCTACCGGCGGACCGTTGGCTCGATTATCCCGGAGGCCAGCAAAATCGCCTGGTCGCTCAAGAGAAAGGAAATCGTGCAGGCGCGGCCCGGGATGACCAGGCGCAGGTTCCTCTACAACCTCAATGGCTCCAGTTATGAAAAGGAGTGGGGGAAGGAATACCAACGGCCAGGTATGTTTGCGCGTTTTATGGCGTTCCTTTTCCGCATCGTCCCTAAAGTTGGGCCGTTCAAGTCCGTAAATTTCAAGGCGCCCACGGCGCAAACAGAGACGCTGTTCATGCAGAGTTTCAACGGTACGTTGGAGCTCTATCGTGCGCTGCTGACAGAGCAGCGGAACGGGCATTTGTCGATAGCCAATACCGATTTCGATACGGGGCGGCCGACGCGGGAGGGCGAGTACTCGCTGGCGGACGAGACCTACGGGAGACTCTTGCGAGACCTTGCCAAGAATGGTTTTAGTGGAGCTCCACCGGAGTTGCGCGCCAATCTGTTGTCCTTTTACCGGGGTGATCCGAAGCTGCCCGTCAGTGTGACCAAGAAGGCCCGGAAGGCCAACCAGAAGGAAATGGCGGACACGCGAGACGCGCTGGAACAGTTGCGGGCATTGCAAACGACGGCCGAGTAGGTGGGCCGGCGGTTCCGAACTCCTAAGTAGTGGGAGGCTGATACAGATTGGGCATCCGCCAGGCGCGGTAGGACAACAAACCGGTCAGGTTGAAAACCTGTGTGCCGGTGTCCGTGCCGGCGGTGGGAAGAATTTCGATTGAGGAACTGCCTGTAACCGTCCGCGAGAACGGCACGAATGGCGCCAGGAAAAAGTAGTTATCGTCGGGCAGCAACTGGGCAGCTCCCATGGCCTGCGAGTAGGCTCCCAGGTTCGCGCTTAGGACAGGCGTGACCTGCAGCCCGGTACACGTTTCGGGCGTCCCTGAACATGTCTCCTCGACAGTCAGCGCCATGCCGCGGCTGTTACAGTCGTCAGGTTGGCAACCAGGCTGGCCCAACCCGAGCGGTGGCGGGGAAACTCGCGTATTGCCATTGTCGAAAGCGGTCAGGGGCCCCAGACCGCCGTTTTGGATACCAACGTCGTGTTGATGGGAGAACCAAGGCCAGGGATCGCCATAGGTGTTGTTGAAGGTAAAGTCACCGTCCTGCCCCATGAGCCATATAACCTCTCCCGCGCCCGATCCGTTGTCGTAGTCGATCTTTACAACCCAGTCCTGATGCCGGGAAGACCAGACGATCGAGCCGTCCTGCGGCTGGTAATAGAGACTATTGGCGTGCAGCCAGTCCTTCGCTTGCGGCGAAACGCCGGGGCCGAGCAGGAATATCGTCTGGCATTCCGACATGCCCGATGTGCAGGTCTCTCCTAAGACAGCGGGCCTATTGATATCCAATTGGCCGCCGCCGCCGTCGTGTTGAAAGGCGTCGAAATACCAGGTTACTTGCCAGTTGGAGTCCAGCACGATAATCATAACGCCCATGACGTCCACCAGCAGGCCGGTGGTGTCCCCTTGGGTAAATGGAGGGAAGATCTTTTCAATATCGGCGAAGATTGCGGTCTGGCCATTGGGTAAAGTCTGAATGGCGTCATGGTGAAAATAACCCAGGCAGGCCGCGCCCAGCGGCGGCTGACTGGGAATCGAGTTGCACGGCGCCGCATCGGTAGCGCCCATGGCAAGCAGTTGCTGCTGGATTATGCCCGTGTTCGTTTCCCGTGTGACGTTGCCCGCCAGGTCGATCTCGCGCAAGACCTGCCCTTCCACCGAAGCCGGGTTCCAGGCCGGAGCATTCTGGATGGTGAGGAACTTGCCGCCCGCCAGCGGTCGCGTCAACACTTCGAAATGGCCCGCGGAGTTCGGGTAGTAATACCACATAATGCCGCCCGATAAGTTCGTCGCGACCGCGGGATAGTTTGTGCCGTCGCCAAACTGGAGGGGAGCGAGGAGCAGAACGGATTCGGCGGAGTCGGCTTGCGAATCTGGCGGAACGACTTTCTTATACTGAGGAAAGGGAACATTGGCCGGCAACGCACCCGTCGTAAAGCTGATGGTGGGCCCGTTCACAGCGTGCCCGCCGGTAATCGTCTGGGCGTACATGTTGTAAGCCGTAGTCGGGTACATGCCGGCTACTTCAAAATTCATGGTGGTGGGCGGATGGCAGCTTGCCGGAGTGGTCGTAGTCGCCGGCTTGCTGAGCGACTGCTCTTGAAAGACGACCCGCATGGTGCTTCCCGCGGCGCAGGAGGGCGCACCGAACATGGCTACCAAAGGGTTGGCGGTCGGTGCCACCGCGGGCGGGCCGCCGGTCGCGAGCGGCGTCACGGCGAAGGTGGCCGTCTGCGAGGCTATTTGGCCGGATGTGAAGTCCTTGATCACGACCTGGATTTGGTATGTGCCTTCGACAATGGTTGGGGTCCATGCGAATGGCAGGGAGGTCCATACACCGGAGCTGAGCGTGCCCGCGTTGAAGTCCCGCACCAGACTAAAAACGGTGGATCCGCCGGGGGGAGCCACATTGAATTGAAAGGTCAGCGGGCCGGTACCGCTGTCACTGGCCGTCACCGTCCAGACAACCACCGTGCCGATGGCTTGGGGCGGGTTAACCGAGGGCGACATAGACAGAATTTGGACGTGGGCGTGTGCTGTTGCACACACCGCTGCCAGCAGTCCCACAAGACACAAAACCGGACGAAGCCGCGTGCTCCTAGATAGTGGGAGGCGCATAGAGGCTGGGCATACGCCAGGCACGATAGGACTGGGGTCCGGCGAGGTTGAATACCTGGGTGCCGGTGTCGGTGCCGGAAGTGGGAAGGATTTCGATCGAGTAACTGGTTACTGTGGGCGGAGTTTCGACGAGCGACGCCAGGAAAAAGTAATTGTTGTTGGACAGCAAGTCGGCGCTTCCCATCGCCTCGGAGAACACGCCCAAGTTCACGGCCAGGTCTGGGGAAACCTGCAAGTTGGTGCACGTAGGCGGCGTGCCCGTGCAGGTCTGCTGTACCGTCAGCACCATGCCGCGGCTGTTGCAGTCGTTCGGCTCACAGCCGGGTTGACCCAAACCGAGCGGCTGCGGCGAAATCCGCGTATTGCCATTGTCCAAAACGGTCAGGACCCCGAGGCCGCTGTTCTGGATTCCGGCTTCGTGCTGATGCGAGAACCACGGCCAAGGGTCGTTATAGATGTTATTGAAGGTAAAGCCGCCGTCCTGGCCCATGCACCAGAGAATGTTTCCAGTGGCCGAGGGTGATCCGCTTTCATAGTCGACCTTCATGATCCAATCCTGATGCCGGGAGGACCAGATCAGCGAACCGTCCTGTGGGTCGTAATAGACGCTGTTGGCGTGCAACCAATCGTTCGCTTGCGGCGCAGTACCGGGGCCCAAAAGGAATATCGGCGGGCAACCCGATTGACCGTTGATACAAGATTCTCCCAGAACGGCGGGCCGGTTGATGTCCAGCTGGGGAGCGCCGCCATCGTGTTGAAAGGCGTCAAAATACCAGTCAACCTGCCAATTGGAATTCAGGACGACGATCATGTCCCCAACGATGTCCACCGGAAGGCCGCTCATGTTTCCCTGGGTATAGGGCGGGAAAATCATTTCAATATCCGCGATAACCGCGGTCTGGCCATTGGGGAGCGTCTGGATGGCCTCGTGATGGAAAGAACCAAGACACGCCGTAGGGCTGGGAGTCGCATTGCACGGTCCCGCGTCCGTGGCTCCCTTGGCGAGCAGTTGCTGCTGGATTATGCCCGTGTTGGTTTCCCTTATGATGTTGCCCGCCAGGTCGATCTCACGTAAGACTTGCCCATTCACCGATGCTGGATTCCAGGCCGTGTCATCCTGAATAGTGAGAAAGGTGCCGTTCAGCAGCGGCCGAGTGAGAAGCACGAAATGGTCAGCGGTGTTCGGGTAATAATACCAAAGGATCCTACCCGACAAGTCAGTCGCCACGGAAGGCTGGTTCGTTCCGACGCTGCCCAACTGGGCAGGGCCTAAGAGGAGAACGGAGGCGGCGGTGTCACTGCCCGTGGCCGGGGCGACGATAGTATTAAAGTGAGGAATGGGGATACCGGCCTGGATCGCGCCAGTCGTAAAAGTTACGGTGGGTCCGTTAACTGTTTGTACCCCGGTGATGGTCTGGGAGTATATATTGTACACAGTACTCGGGTACATGCCGGCTATCTCGAAGTTCATGGTAGTGGGCGGGTGACACTTCACCGAATTCGTGATCGTGGAGGGCCTGGTCTTCGACGCCACCTGAAACACCACGCGCATGGTGCTTCCCGCGGCGCAGGATGGCGCGGCGAACAGTGCCACCAAAGGGTTGGCGGTCGGCGCCACGACGGGAGTAGTGCCGCTCGCCAGCGGCGTCACCACGAAGCTAGCGGTCTGCGATGCCGTTTGACCGGATGTGAAGTCCTTAATGAGCACCTGGATGTTATATGTGCCTTCGAAACTGGTCGGACTCCACGAGAATGGCAGGGAGGTCCAGACTCCGGAGCTCAGCGTGCCCACGTTGTAGTCCTTCGCCAAGAGAGCAGATCCGCCAGGCGCGGTCACGTTGAAACGGAAAGTAAGAGGTCCGGAATGGCTGTCGGTGGCTGTCACAGTCCAGACTACGACCGTGCCGAGGGCTTGCGGCGAACTGACTGACGGCGTCATGGACAAAATGCTGACCGTGGCATGCGCCGGCGCGCACACCGCCGTCAGCAGCACGGCAAGCTGCCACACGGTTTTCGGCGTTTTCACAATAGTTCGAAGCATAGAAATCAATTCGGTTGAACTGTGACCGTCTTCGTCGCGCTGGTCATTGATTCGGGGTTCCAAACAGTCACCGTCAACTGGTCGCCTGCCGCCATGGGGCAAAGTCCGGATTGATTCACGTTCGCCACCAGTTCGATCAGGTTGGCGGCCCAACTGGTGATCGAGACGGTACAGGTGTCCCCGGCATAGCCGGCGGACCAGTTTTGCGTAGTGTCCGTAATTTCGACGTAGCCCGAAGTGCCGGTGAAAGGAAGGCCATCCGGGAAATCGCCGAAGCCGCCGCCAATGAGGCTTAACGCCGGTTGAGGCTGCACGACGACCTGACTGCAACCCGGCGCGGGTATAACGGAGACGGCGCATTGCGTGCTGAGCGCGGCGAGGGTGATCGGCCCGGGAGTGACCACTCCGCAGGAGGGCGGGAGGCCCGCCTCGCCATCCGGGAAGACTCCGCACGCGCCCGTCGATGGCGGCGCGCCGGCTACCGTTGCCAGGCTCGTAGCAACCGGGTAGTCTAAGTACGGCGCATACTGACCCATGAGTCCACCGCCAGGAGTATATTCCGCGGTATCGTAGGGCACTATCTCACCGGAGCAGTTGAACGTGCTTGCCGGGACGAGATTTCGGATATTCAGCTCACTGAGCGTCGCGTACCCGGAGACGGAAGTCAGATCGAAGAACGTATAGCCGTTAGCGGGTGTTATCCAGGAAGGAATGGTCGCGCCAGTTCCCACGATCAGTGTTACATCGCCATTTGCGTTCGGAGTGAAGTAGTTGTCCGCCAAGCTGGCTAGAGTGGTGGTGCCATTTTGAAACGAAAGGCTCATGTATCGCAGTTGCTCGTTCCCGGATCGGGAACAACCGGTGGTGCAGGGAGTTGGCGGCGTGGTGGGCATTTGGAAACGGAACCGCATCACCCTCCCAGCCGCGGCGAGCGTGGACGTCTCGCCGGATTTCACGGGCGCAGTCAGGTAACTGCCATCCGGAATGGCACCGGGCACATACTCGGTTCCGCGGAGCCACTCTGCCATGTTCTGCGGCTCGGAGGCATAGCAAAGGGGGCGAAGATAATCGTTCGCATAAGTCCGATGCAGGTCGGCTTGCGAGCTGTCCAACCACCCCCCGCCGACGGTTGAGTTATTCGTCACGACCTGAAGAACGTTCAAGGCGTACGCGGCGGGATACGCGCAACCCGAGGCCACGTCGCGCAAAATCACGTAGGGCGCGGTAGACGAACTGGCCGGGGTAATGTCCAGGTAGTTCCGGAGCATTATCACGCCCCCGGTATTCGGATTGGTATGCTCAGGCGTATCGACTATGTGAAGCCCGAAGTCGGGATTCGCCTTCCACACGCTGGCATCGGTATTCCAGTCGATTCCCGCGTGTCGAAAGGTGGCGTCCAGGGCGTTGACGTCGACGTTATAACCAGTGGTCATGCAACCGGTCTGCTCGGTACCCGGGGTGCCTTCAAAATCGATGGGCACCGCATACTCCTGGCTGGCTACAAAAGGGGTTCCGGGCAGGAACGGATTGATGTAGCTGGAGGTCAACGGCACGATGTCCTGATCCAAAATGAATTGCGCCGGAGCGGAATGGGCGTCGTAATTTGTGATCGAAAAGTAACGCGCATTCGGGAAGTCGCCCACGATAATGAGCTGGTAGGCGGGGTTGACTTTGTACCAGATCTTGGAATAGATGCTGTTCAGATCGCCCGCCTGGGAACCTCCGCCGCCCGTGGCGAAGGGGATCTGGTAGCAGGTGTTGTCGAAATTAGTGAAAAAGTCGCCCGTAGGGAACTGGGTCCCGGTGAACGAGGTCGGCCCACAATAATGGGTCTGGGCGTGCGCCAACCCGAAGAACAAAGAGACACTCACAGCGAGCGCGTAGACGCTCCATCTCCGTTTCATGACCTCTCCTTCATGACAATCCCTGCGACTTTAGCGGACAGCCCTCGTGCCGGCGTTCCGCTGAATTTTAAAGACACCATACCCGTTGTCAATTAGTATACACCAGAAGGCTCCGTTGCGCGGCGTTTTCGAGGTACTGGTACTATAAAATCCGGCCCATTGCGCCAGGCCAGTCGTGTATCGTGAGACAGCAAAGCCTCGGTTATAGCCCAAACTGTATTGACCATGAAGTAACGGGCGTGGTATGTTGGTCCCAAAGTATTTTGACGACGGAGGATTTGTGCGCCCACTTCCACTGAATTGCGCAGGAGGACTGTTGCCACGCCCTCCCGGCGCATTTCGCCGGGTGGCGGTCACTGCGATATTGATACTGGGAATCGCGTCCGTGACCCGCGCCCAGAATCCGGTAACCATTAAGATTAAAGCTCAAGGGGCATCCACAATTGCGCCGGGTTTCAGCGGTCTGAATGTGCCTCAACCGCGAAACGGCGTGGAGTATTACGACCCCAAGTTTGTCACGGTGTCGACACCGTTCAAGGCGGGCTGGCTGCGTTATCCCGCCGGAACCGCGTCCATGGATTTCGACTGGACCAGCGGTCATACCAACATAACCTGGATGAACTCTCTGATCTCCGGCGATCCGCCCGCCGTAACCGGCCCACCGGCGAATATTCTGACTGTCTCTCAGCAACTTACGCAGGCCAAAGGAGGCGTCAACTTTGACGATTTCGCCACCTTCGCCGGCACCTTGGGAGCCGCCGCCATTATTTGCTTTAACAGCTTTACCGACACCAACCCCGGCAGCGCCACCGAAATGGCCCAAACTGCCCAGAGCTACGGCTTGAATGTATTGGAATGGGAACTCGCCAACGAAGCCTATTTCTACCCCCTGATCTACCCGACAGCCGCCGCTTACGCCGCGGCGTCCAACTCATACTTCAACGACATCATAAGCGGCGCTCCTACCGCGACGGTTGGGCTGTTTTCGGCAGGGTGGTACCCGGGAACGGCAGGGTGTCCGCCGGCCCCGCAGCCCTGTTATCCGGCTTGGGACAGCGGGCTGTCCAGTTACTCGCCGCAGTATTGGAATGCGGCTTCAAATCATATTTATCCGGTGGTCGCGAACCTCACCACCGAGAACACCATAATGGCTCTGAACGGCGTCCTGGCGTTTGGCAGCACGGACTATATCAATTCGTATCTGATACCACTAGTCGGCGCCAGCACCCCGATCTTTATTACGGAGCTGAACTGCTGCACGCAGGACGACAACATCTTTTTGACTTACTTATACAACGGTATCTTCCTGGCGGAATATATCGCGCGGCTGTCGTTGGTCCCGAATGTGAAGGCGGTTGGAGTAAACTCCCTGTATACCGACAACTACGATCATCACGGACTCATCCAATCCGTGGACGACTATGAAGACTACCTGCTCGATCAAGTGGCCGCGGACCCGAGCTATTCCACGAATACCGCCACCAACCCGATGACACAGTTTCAATTCTACATATCGGCTCCGGGACTCGCCCTGCAAGTAGCCAACATGGCCATCAACAGCGGGACCCAGGTCTGGCCTACCACTGTGACTGGGGGACCGACAGTGGCCGCTTCCGGATTTAGCAGCGCTAACATACCGGCCGTTTATGCACAGACATACGTGGCTGCCAGCGGCCGCCACTACTTGCTGATCACCAACAAGTCGAACCAGGCGCAAACGGTCACGATCTATCTCAATGGCGCCATGGTGCAGAGCAAGGTTGGCCTGACCTACGTCTCGGGCTCAGTCCCTTATGCGTCGAACACCGCGACCGCGCAAACTAACATTCAGATCCAAACCGCCACCTCCAGCAACCCCATCTCGGTGGGGCCCTATAGCGTAACCACCGTGAAGTGGTAGCGGGCAGGTCTCCCAGTTACTTCGCAGCCATCTTCTTCTGAATCAGCAGCGCCTGCGCATTCAGATTATTCAACTGCCGCAAATCCTCTTCGGCCATGGCGATGGAATCCTGGATGCGCGCCAGGTCGGCGCTGCCGGTGGCAGGGGCGTCGGTGCGCTGCGCCTGCAATACGCCCGACATTGACCGGTATTGCTCGGTGATCTGTTTGTAGCGCCGCAAAATGCTGTTCAGGTAGACCTCGCGCCGCTGGTGAATACCCTGCAGCTCCGCCGCAAGCTGCTGGAGCTGTGCCACCTTTTGCGCGTCTCCGCCCGACTGGTCGCGCTGCTTTTGATAGGCGATCTCCACCTGGGTGGCGCGGTCGCGGCTGCCTTTCAACTCCTTCTGCAGCGTATCCACCGCCTGGTTGGCGGCCGCCAGATTCTCCTGCAAATCGGCTTCGGAGCCTGCCAGCCGCTTGTTTTCCAGCCGCAGATTCTGAAGCTGAACTTCGGCTTCATCCGCGCGCGATTCCAGACGCGTTATGGATGCATGGGCATCCGCCAGGCTGAGCTTCAGCCGTTCGATGGCGATGCCGGCTTCCGGGTCGATCGCGGGCCTAAGGGTAGTGCGCGGCCCGTTCGGGCTCCCGGCCGCGGGCGCTGGCACCGGCGCGCCAGGAGGGACTGGGACCTCGCGCGTCAACTCCGCTACGCGCCGCCGCAACATCTCGTTCTGGTTCGTCAACACCGCGAGCCGATCGCCTTGCCACATGACGATACCCCACTCCCGGAACGCCGCCAGGACGGCGCCTACCAGCACGATCAACAACGGGATCCAGCGTTTCACTGCCACCGTATTATCTCTCTTTCAGCACGAAGCGTGTGCGGTAGGTCAAGCTGAACTTGCCGCCCGCGTCCAACCGCAGATCGAAACTCCGGGAGCGGAGATCGGGCAGTTCTACGGTCACAGTATAGGATGAAGTAATCAGGCCCAACGCCCGATGGATGGCGTCCGCGATCTCTTCGCTCGACCGGCAAAAGATCGCGTTCCCTCCCGTCACCTCGGCAAGCTGCTTCAATCCTCCCTGATATGCCTCCCCAAGCGGGTCGCTGCGATACCGCAAATGCACCACAAACAGCGGTGTTTGCCGCTGGGTCAACGCGGCCGCCACCTTCGAGATCTTTTCCTGAATCAGCGCCTCCGGGAAGCGCCGGCTCAAGTCGTGCGTGTCGCTGGAATTGATCACCGGGTTGGTGAAGTCCTCGCGATAGTTTTCCGGGTCGCTATCGGTCACATAAAGCACGGCCACGCGCACGCTGGTCTTCGCCAGAATCGAATCCGCCAGATGCATCACGGTTTCCGCGGTATTCAGCAGGCCGGCCTTTCCGCTCACAGGCAAATCGCGGACCGCGGTCACGGCGGCGGCCCGGTCCGCGCCTGGATCCGCCAGCACTTTGGCGCCATCCTGCGCGCGCATGACCGCCACTGTCGAGCGCGGCGGTAACTTCTCGATATCCGCCGCCAAGGCCTCTTTGGCCCCTTCGGCGAGCGAAAGGTCGCCCGCCAGATCCAGCACCACCACCAGCATCAGGTCGTCGCCCGGACCCTTCACGTCCACCACACGCGATTCGACGCCGCCGAGCGTCGCGCTCAGTTCCTTTGCCGCGAGCCGGGCCCCCGGCGGCGCCGCATCGGCCGCCTCCGCCCACACTGGCACCCGTATCGTGCGGCCCACGGGCCTTGGCGGCGGCGCCGCCCCTACAAGAGCGCACGCCAATAACAGCGCCGTGACGGTGCGCGTCAAAAGCTAAGCCTCAACCCCAACTGAACCACCCGCCCGCCGCGCGAACCGATGATCTTCCCGGCATCCAGATTCGGCGCGGCGGCCGATCCGATCACGTTATCCGGATCGTTCCAATTGGCGTGATTCATGAAGTCGAACGCCGTCGCATTGAATTCCAGGGTGCGCTCCGCGGCCAGCGCGAACCGCTTGTTCAGCGACAGATCGAAATTTTGCCAGCCGGGATTCAACAGGCTCGAAAGCGTGCGCGACACATCGCCGATGGTGAAGTCCGGAGGCTGCACAAAAGCCGCCGGGTTGTACCACAGCGCGGGCCCCTGATTGGACACGTGCTGGTCCACACCCGGCACCACGTCCACGTGCAGCGCCTGCACCACGCCGCCCGTATTGTTGAAAAGGGGCGTCAAATAAATCGGGTCGCCGCTGGCCACTGTCCCCGCGCCACTCAGCGACCAGCCGTCGATCATGTACCGGCGCCAATCCTGATACCGGAGGAAAGGCTTGTTAGCCCCGAACGGCAGCTCGTAGGTGTAGCTCAGTTCCAACCGCTCGGGGCGATTGCCAGCGGTCACGGACCATTCGTCCTGGCGGTTAAAGAAGTCCTGCGTGCCGTAAGGCCCCGAATAATCGTCCATTTGTTTGTTGAATTCGAAGTACGCGTTCACCGAAATGCCCTTGGAAGACCGCTTTTCGACCCGCATGTAGCCCGCATTCCGCTGATAGCGCCC
>Ga0181534_10000580_pt1 | contig 25478 bp, 26 predicted proteins | sample PEATcosm2014_Bin_37_FD_119758 | JGI IMG/M metagenome (GOLD analysis project Ga0181534, IMG submission 119758) | Peatland microbial communities from MTU Mesocosm Facility, Houghton, MI, USA - PEATcosm2014_Bin17_10_metaG | ecosystem: Environmental > Terrestrial > Soil > Wetlands > Peat | place...
GCCTCGATCGCGTTCCTGTCGTTCATCGTCTGGGCGCATCACATGTTCACGGTCGGCATGCCGCTGGCGAGCGAACTGTTCTTCATGCTCTCGACCATGCTGATCGCGATCCCGACCGGCGTTAAAGTGTTCAACTGGTCCGCCACCATGTGGAAAGGCTCGATCAGCTTCGAGCCGCCCATGCTGTGGGCCATCTCGTTCCTGTTCCTGTTCTCGATCGGCGGCTTCTCGGGGCTCATGCTCGCGATCGCGCCGGCCGATTTCCAGTACCAGGACACCTACTTCGTGGTGGCGCATTTCCACTACGTACTGGTCACGGGCGCCATCTTCGCGATCATGGGCGCGGTGTACTACTGGCTGCCGAAATGGACCGGCAACATGTACAACATGACGCTGGCCAAGTGGCATTTCTGGCTCTCGAACATCTTCGTCAACGTGCTGTTCTTCCCGCAGCACTTCCTTGGGCTGGCCGGCATGCCGCGCCGCATTCCCGACTATTCCACGCAGTTCGCCGACTGGAACATGGTGTCCTCGATCGGCGGCTTCGTGTTCGGCGCCTCCCAGATCCTGTTCGTGATCGTGATCTGGCAGTGCGCGCATGGCGGTGTCTCAAAGGCCACCGGCCGCGTGTGGGAAGGCTCACTGGGACTGGAGTGGCAGCTGCCCTCGCCGGCGCCGTACCACAGCTGGGTAGAGGCGCCGTCGATGGCCGTCATCGACGCCGGTGCCGCCTCGCATGAAACCCATGGCTGAGCACGACTCCCTGGCCGTTGATCCGCGTCAGCGCCGGCAGGCTCGCCGCCTGGCGCTGCTGCTGGGCGCGGTTGCGATCGCGATCTACATCTCCTATGTGATGTTCGCCCTGCATCACGGACATGCATGAGCCAGCACCGCAATCTCATCGTCAAGCTGTCGATCTTCGTCGCCGGCAGCTTCGCGTTCGGCTTTGCGCTGGTGCCGCTCTACGATGTGCTGTGCTCGATCACCGGGCTCGGCAACCAGAAGAGCCTGCTGCGGGCGGCCGAGCTCAAATCCGGCGGCGTTGCGCAGGAGCGCTGGGTGACGATCGACTTCATGGCCAACCTGCCCACCGTGGGGAACTGGGAATTCTATCCAGTGGTCAGTTCCATCCGCGTGCATCCCGGGCAGCTCTACGAGGGCGACTTCGTGGCCCACAACCTCACCGGGCACGACACCACGGCGCAGGCCGTACCGGACATCGTGCCATCGAAGGCGGCCGCCTGGTTTCACAAGACCGAATGCTTCTGTTTTACGCCGCAGTCGTTCCTGCGCGACGAAAAGCGCGTGATGCCGGTGCGCTTCTTCGTCGATCCGGATCTGCCGGCGTATGTTGACCGATTGACCTTGGCCTACACGTTTTACGATGTTCCGAGCCAGCCCAAAGGATGAGGATAGAGACTGATGTCGCAGACTCAAACGGACTCCAGCAAGTACTACCTGCCGCATAACAGCTACTACCCGATCCTTGGCTCGGTGGCGCTGTTCTGCCTCATGGCCGGCTCGGTGTCTTATCTGAACGAATGGGCAGGCGGCTACGCGTTCCTGCCCGGCGCCATCCTGCTGGCAACGATGTTCTTCCTCTGGTTCGGCACCGTCATCGACGAGAACCAGCACGGAGTCTACAACCTCGAGGTGGACCGCTCCTTCCGCATGGGAATGATGTGGTTCATCTTCTCCGAGGTCATGTTCTTCGCCGCCTTCTTCGGCGCACTTTTCTATGCGCGGCAGCTCTCGGTTCCCTGGGTCGGCGGCCTGGGCGTCAAGACGGTCAACAAGCTGTTCCTGTGGCAGAACTACTCACCGGGGTGGCCGACCAACGGCCCTGCGCACCTGGGTCCGCGCGCCGATGGCACCTTCGAGACCGTGCCGGCCTTCGGCCTGCCCGCCATCAACACCGTGATCCTGCTGACCAGCAGCGTCACGGTCACGATTGCGCACCATGCGTTACGCGCCGGACATCGTGGCGCGCTGAAGTTCTGGCTGGCGGCAACGTTCATCCTGGGTTTCTCGTTCGTGGCGCTGCAGGCGCACGAATACGGCGAGGCCTATCGCGAGCTCGGGCTGCGGCTCTCCACGGGCGTCTACGGCTCGACGTTCTTCATGCTCACCGGGTTCCACGGCCTGCACGTCACGATCGGCGCCATCATGCTGACGATCATCTGGCTGCGGACGCTAAAGGGCCACTTCACACCCAACCGCCACTTCGCCTTCGAGGCGGTGTCATGGTACTGGCACTTTGTCGATGTGGTGTGGTTGGGGTTGTTTATCTTCGTCTACTGGCTGTAAGACGAGCGACGGGACAGGGCAGGCGGCGCCTCGAAGTCGAGCTACTTGCTGACGCCGGGAGATGGCAGCAAGGCGTCGAGATCGTGAAATTCCACCGTGATTGTACGAGTGTTCGGGGTCACATGAGCGGCCCGGCCATCATCCCGCTCGGTGAGCGCAACCGTCTTTATGAAATCGGGTGAAATCCCGATCCCGAGGCGCTGCAACGCGTTGAGACTCAGGCATATTTCCGGACGCTGCGGATCGAATTCAGGCGCCCTGATACACCACTCGTCAAGATGATAGTCAGGCGCCGTATCGGCATCGTCTGCGTAAACTGCCGCCAATTGCGTCCCATGGGAACGCGGTTCATCGGACAGCACCGAGATCCCGGAGAATGTCCAGTGGCAACTGCCCGGCGCGAATCGATCGACGACCAACGTACCGCGATAGGTGTCGCCGGTCTGTACCAACTGCAGCGGCAGGTCGACGTATACCGGCGTTGGAATCTCGTCTTCTGTCTGGCGCTGACAGGCGGTGTTCCCACTCTCGGTATCTTCCTGGTCCAGCGAAGCGTGGTAGCCATACCAGAAGCGCAGTGAAAGCGTCGGCGGAACGATAGCGGTAAACTGCACGGCGTGAGTCGCACGTGCGTTCTCGAGTGGATAGTCGATATCGCCCGGCTTCACCTCTGCCGACTTCCTCTCGGGCCGCTGCAGATCGGCACTGATATGTGGCGGGTGATCGCAGCCTGCAATGGCGAATGCGGCGCCGAGAAGCACTGACGTTAAGCGAGCCCTGGACGCCTGCCATATGTCCGCCAGAACGATTGTGGGTATCTTCATCACTGCCGCGGTGTTGCTGTCTGCAGGTATGGAAATAGTCAGGCTTCCGACCACCGCTGGCAATCAGAATGCGCTGAATTTTCTCACGGGCGCCGGATTTCCCGGCAAGTGAAACAGTCCCGCCTCCCCGGCGTCGATGTGCTGCGCGGACTCGCCGTGCTGTTCGTGCTCTTGCATCACATCCATTTGCGTTTCGAGTTCAACGACTTCGACATCAACGGCTGGCTGCCGCGGGCGTTGAACCAGGTGTTCTGGTGGTCGGGCTACCAGGCCGTGATCGCTTTCTTCGTGATCTCGGGCTTCCTGATCACGCGGCTTTCCATCAGCCGCTGGGGACCGCTTGGGCACATCCACATCCGCGACTTCTATGCACTGCGCCTGGCGCGCATCGTTCCCTGCCTGCTGCTGTTGCTGCTGGTTCTGGCGACGCTGCATCTCATGGGCGCCCCCAATTTCACGATTCCGTCCGATCGCGCCTCGCTGGGGCGGGCACTGCTTGCGGCACTGACATTCCACATCAACTATCTCGAGGGACACCACGGCTACCTGCCAGGCGGCTGGGACATCCTGTGGTCGCTCTCCATTGAAGAGACCTTCTATCTTCTGTTCCCGCTGATCTGCGCTGTGGTGCGCAGCGAGCGCCTGCTGGTCGGGCCGCTGCTATGCCTGATCGTCGTCGGCCCGATCAGCCGAACGCTGCTGGCGGACCAGGACCCATGGGGTGATTACGCCTACTTCTCGTGCATGGATGGCATCGCTTTCGGCTGTCTCGTCGCGCTTAGCAGTGCGCGACTGCGGATCCCTGCCTGGGTGTCACGGTCCGCGCTCATTGCAGGTGCCGCCGGCGCGCTATTCGTGCTGGTGATGCGCGAGACGGTTGCACGGATGGGCCTCACGAGTCTGGGGCTTCATATCACTGTGCTGGAGTTCGGTGTGGCGCTGATGCTGCTGGCGTTCGGCACCGGCTTTGGCAATCGGACCGCCGCCTTCGGCACCGGGTGGCTACGGCGGATCGGGCATCACAGCTACGAAACCTACCTGTTTCACATGATCGTGGTGCTCGGTCTGATGAATCTGCTCGTGCGGACTCGCGTGACTTCGCATGTGCTTCCGGTCTGGTTTGCCGCGATGCTGCTGTTGAGCCTGGGACTTGGAGAGCTGGTGGCGCGACGCTATTCCGAACCGCTCAATCGCCGGCTCAGAGCACGCTTCGTTTGAGCACCGTCCGCGTTTCCTACCTGGAGCTGACAACGCCGCCACTGCGCCAGGCTGCAGGGTCCGCGGCTATGGCGGCCGGTGCTGCCGCGATCGCCCTCGAACGACTCACCACGCGGCCTGCTGGCAATTGCCCTGGCACAGGAGTGGGAAACGGGACTACAACGGATCTGGCTGCAAACTGACACGCTGCACACTGACACTTGGGACCACCCTGCGGCCAGACGCTTATATAGTAGTCTCGGATTCCGCGTGTTTGAGGAGCGCGACGAGCCGGTCGGGCCGTTATAGCCTTAAGGCAACGCACTCCGCGACAGCAAGGAGAAGGTATCGTGAAGCATAGTTCTGCAATGACACCGGCACTGGCGCTGGCCCTCGTGCTCTCTGCCTGCGCCGCACCCCAATCGCACGTGCTGACCGGCCCCGCCCGCGCGCCGATCTCACCCGACCAGGTTGTGATCCTGTCGCAGCCGCCGCCGGTTTATGAAGACGTGGCCATCCTCAATGCCTCCGGCAAGAGTGTGAATCCGCAATCGCAGGCTGCGTTCGACAAAGTCGTCGAGCGGCTGAAGATCCAGGCGGCGCAGCTCGGCGCCAACGCGGTCATCCTGGAGGGATTTTCCGATCGCCAGACCGGCTCCATCGGCCTCGGAGGCGGCTCCACATCCTATTCTTCCCACTCTGCCGTCGGCGTCGGTGTCGGTGGTGGATTCGGGATCTACAGCAAGACCGCTCATGGGCATGCGGTCTACATACCGCCGGGCGCACCGCAGCCATTGATGGCGCCACCGATGCCTCCCGGAGCCGTCGGCCCGCCACCGCCGGGCGCTCCTCCGCCTGCTGGCGCTCCACCGCCTGCACAGCCCTGAGCGTGATGCAACCGGCCATCCCCGTTGCGGACATCCGCGTTCTGCTGTTCGACGTCGGTGGCGTGCTGGTGGAGCTCGGCGGCGTCGAGGACATGCTTGGGTGGCTCGACAACCGGCTCACGCCCGATCAACTGTGGCGCCGCTGGCTCGAATCGGACAATGTGCGCCAGTTCGAGACCGGGCGCATCGATGCGCCGCAGTTCGCCACCGGAGTGATCGCGGAGTTCAACCTGCCCGTGGGTTCACAGGAGTTCCTCGACTCCTTCGTCGGCTGGCCAACCGGTTTGTATCCGGGCACCCTGGAACTGCTGGCACGCATTTCGCGCCGCTATCGGCGCGCGTTGCTATCGAACAGCAATCCGCTGCACTGGCCGCGCGTGCTCGGCGAGATGAATCTCGGCGGCTCCTTCGATCATCAGTTCGTCTCGCACCTGACCGGTCGCATCAAGCCGGATACGGCGACCTTCGAGCATGTGCTCGAATCGCTGGGCTGCAAGGCGGGAGAGGTGCTGTTCTTCGATGACAACGCACCGAATATCGCAGCCGCGCGCGGCCTCGGAATTCACGCCGTCCGCGTTCAGGGCCTGGATGAGACTCGGCAGGCACTGACCCGACTGGAGATTCTCGATGACCCAGTCTGAACCCGGCCGGTTTCGCCGCGCGCTGCGCCATCCGCTGCTGCTGTTTCCGGTCAAAGTAGTGCTGGTAGCCGCGCCTATGATTCTGATCGTCGGCGTCGCTCGCGGCACGCTGCACTGGTCGCACGCGATGATCGATTTCGTAGCCGGCCCAATCGCGGTCATCGTTATGATCACGCTGTTCACGCTCTATACGCGCGCCATCGAGAGACGCGCGGTCGCCGAGCTGTCGCCGCACCGGGCGCCGCGGGAACTCATCGTCGGCTTCTTCACCGGCACGCTGTGCATGGCACTGGTGTTCGGCGTGCTGATGGCCTATGACGTCTATCACGTCACGGGAATGGCTGCGGCCTCGGTGCTGTGGGTATGGCTCGTGACCTCGCTGGTGTCGGGGGTCTTTGAGGAATTGCTGTTCCGAGGGGTGCTGTTTCGCCTGGTCGAGGAATCGTGGGGTTCATACGCCGCGCTCGCGGTGTCCTCGTTGTTCTTTGGCGCCGCGCATCTGTTCAATCCCAACGCCACCTGGCTCAGTGCCGTCGCCATCATGGCCGAGGCGGGCATACTGCTCGGGGCGGCCTACATGCTGACGCGGCGGCTGTGGCTCCCCATCGGCATTCATACTGGCTGGAACTTTGCCGAAGGCGGCGTGTTCGGTGCCGCGGTCTCAGGCACTCCGCCGCACGGCTGGCTGCAGTCGACGATCAGCGGTCCCGCTTGGAAGTCGGGCGGCGAGTTCGGCCCCGAGGCCTCGGTCGCGGCCGTCGCGATCTGCGGCGCGCTGGGCGTCGCGCTGGTGCTGTGGGTGGCGAAACACGGTGGCATCATCAAGCCGCGTTGGCAGCGCGCGGCGGCGGCTGGTTCCGCTACGGGCGCGTAAGGCGCGACACGGCAACGATCACGATGCCCGCCCCGGTGAGCTGCAGTGCATTGACCGGTTCATCGAGCACCAGCCACGCCAGCGCAATGGTGAACACCGGGCCCAGCGAACCGAACATCGAGGCCGTTGGCGCACCGAGGCGCCGGACCGCTTCCGCGACCAGCCAGATCGGCAGCACGGTGGAGAACACCGCCATCGACACCGACAGCGCATGCACCTGCCACGGCTGCGCCAGTGCCCCGAGTGGTCGTACCGCGATGAATTGCGCGATACACAGCACGCACGCAATGCTGGTCGCATAGGCCGTCACGCGCGCCGATCCCAGGCGCAGGACGGTCTGGCCGCTGCGCAGCAGATAAAGGGCGTAGCAGAGCGAGCTGCCCAGCACCAGCGCTACGCCGAGCAGCGTATTGCCGCGGCCGGCATGCACATCGGGGGCCACCGCGAGTGCCACGCCGGCGTAGGACAGGCCCAGCAGCAGCAGGATCCGTTTGGTGAGCGGCTTGCCGAGGAACAGCGCGGACATCAGCAGCACCAGCGTCGGATAGATGTAGATCACGATGCGCTCGAGCGCGGCGGAGATGTAGTGCAGACCCAGGAAGTCCAGGTAGCTCGCCAGGTAGTAGCCGAGCACGCCGAGCGTCGACAGTTCCAGCCAGTCGGTGCGCGTGAACCTGCGCGGTTCGCGCCGCTGCAGCGACCACGCCATCACGGCGAGCAGCGGCAGGGAGTAGCCCATGCGCAGGCACAGCAGCGTCTCGGGATCGGTGCCGTAGCGATAGGCGGCCTTGATCAGGATGGCCTTGAACGCGAATCCGAACGCGCCCACGGCCGCGAAAACGAAGCCGACAGTGCGGTATCTGGACGATTGTTCGGGCGGACTAGGGCGCAACACCACGGGGCGTGATCAGGCCGGCGTACCAGGCAATCATGAGCAACACGAACAGCAGCAGCGACAGGCTGATGCGAATGGTGAGCGCACGCAGCAGCTTGCTGGAATCGCCCTTGCCCGATCCCAGGTGGTAGAGCGCTACGCCCAGGCTGATCACGATGGCTGCCAGCAACCCAACGATTACCAGTCGAATCAGATCCATCGCGGCGCCATGCGGAAGGTTTTCACGGGATCATTATAGGGTGCCGGTGCCTCCCCAAGCCTGTACTCGAAGCCCCCGCGACGGCAAAATGCCCGACCCGCTTCCGGAGGCGCCGTTGCCGCAGATACTGACTCACCACCGCGGCCGCTGGTCGGCCTCCTGGTTCATGACCGTGCTCACGCTGCTCGCGGTGCTGTGCTTCGTGCGCCTCGGATTCTGGCAATGGCATCGCGCGCAGGAAAAGCGCGCGATCGCCAGTGCGTTCGAGGCGGGCAATGCCACCGTCACCGAGCTGGGCGCGCGCTCGACCGGCTCGCTGCCGCGCTACACGCAGGTGCGCGTACGTGGCCGCTACGATGATGCCCACCAGTTCCTGCTCGAGAACATGTCCCACGGCGGCCTGCCCGGTTACCAGGTATTGACGCCACTGCTGCTGGCCGATGGGCGCGTCCTCATGGTCGATCGCGGCTGGGTGCCGCTCAGCGCCAGCCGCCGGGATCCGCCGAAAGTCGCCCTGGGTGAGGCCGTCGGCGAGGTATCACCGGCCGGCAGACTGGACGCACTGCCGGTGCCGGGCATTTCCCTGGGACATCTGGCGCCGGACGGCAACGCTCCCTGGCCCAGGCTCACGAGCTTCCCGACCATGGCCGACCTCTCGGCCGCGCTCAAGCGGCCGCTCGAAGAGCGCCAGCTGTTGCTGAATGCCGATGAACCGCTCGGCTATGTGCGCGACTGGCATCCGACCGGTCTCGGCCCCGAGCGGCACATCGCCTACGCGGTGCAGTGGTGGGGCTTCGCAGTGCTCGCAGTCGGGCTGTATGCGCGCCTGAACTGGCAACGAAGCACGGGCATCGCGCGATGAACTCACCTGTGCCTCCCGATTCACGCGCGGTGCTGCGCTCGCGGCTGGTGCTGCTGCTGCTGGCGGCGTTGTTCCTGGGGCCGCTGTCGCTCGCCTTTGCGCTGTACTACGGCTGGCATTGGCGTCCGGCGGGACAGACCAATCACGGCACGCTGATCCAGCCACCGCAGTCGTTGCCGACCACCGGCACGGCGGCGGTGCTGCGCGGCAAGTGGTCGCTGGTGTATGTCGGTGCGGGCGATTGCAACGCGGACTGCCGCGCAACGCTGTATTTCATGCGCCAGACCTATTTGGGGTTAGCGCAGCTGATGCCGCGCGCGCAGCAGGTGTTTCTCGTGACCTCCAGCTGCTGTGATGACGCCTATCTCGAGCGCGAGCACCCGGCGCTGGTCACGGTCAATCTCGACAGCCCCGGCGATCCGCAGGCCGCCGCGCTGCTGGCCCCATTCCCCGCCGACGCTCGTGCCACCACGGTGTTCATCGTCGATCCAAAGGGCAATCTCATGATGCGCTACGATGCGCACGCCGCGCCCAGGGGTCTGCACGAAGACCTGCAAAAGCTGCTGAATCTCTCTCACATCGGTTAGACCTGCCTTATGACGCACGCCATGTCGCACGCCACGCCGCTTCGCACATTCGCCGTGCTGACCTTCGCCGTGTGTTTGATCGTGGTGGTACTGGGAGCGTACGTGCGGCTCAGCGACGCCGGCCTCGGCTGCCCCGACTGGCCCGGTTGCTACGGACATTTATCGCCGCTCGGCGCGCAGGCCGATACCTCGCCCGCGGGCAGTGCCGCGGCCGTGGCGAGTGTCAGCGGCCGACCACTCGAGCCTGGCAAAGCCTGGCGCGAGATGTTGCATCGCTATGCGGCCGGCACACTGGCGCTAATGATCTTCATACTGGCATTGCTCGCGTTTTCGTGGCGACGCGAGCGCCTCATGTCGCCTGCCCTGGCCCTGACGCTGCCGGCGCTGGTGGTGGTGCAGGCCGTATTCGGCATGCTGACCGTCACCTGGCAGCTCAAGCCCATCATCGTGACCACGCACCTGCTGCTGGGCCTGACCACGCTATCGCTGCTGTGGTGGCTGGTACTGGGGCTCACGCGCGTGAAGCGCGCTCCGCGCTTCGCCGGCGGCCTGCCGGAAATCGACCTGCCGGGACCCAGGGTGCGACAGGCGCGAGGCTTTGCGGGCTTCGGACTGATCGTACTGGTGCTGCAGATCCTGCTGGGCGGCTGGACCAGCAGCAATTACGCCGCGCTGGCCTGCCCCGATCTGCCCACCTGCCAGGCCGCCTGGTGGCCGCCGGCCGACTTTCAGGCAGGATTCACCCCGACGCGGAACGTGACCATCAATGAAGGTCGTGGGGCAGGTGCGCCGGCGCTGGTCGCGATCCAGCTGACCCACCGGATCGGGGCGGCAGTCTTGAGCCTCACATTGCTGTTTGCCGCTATTGCGGCGCTTCGGGCCCACGCCGGCTCCCCGGCCACGGTGGCTGCCAGCTGCGTGCTCGCAGCGTTGGGTCTGCAGCTGGCGATGGGCATCGGCATGGTACTGGCGGGCTTTCCGCTGGCGCTGGCCACCGCTCACAATGCCGGCGCGGCCCTGCTATTGTTGGCCACTCTGGCGCTCAACCGCACCCTGCAGCCCGTGCCTTCATGAACCCGACCGTCGCCCCAACCCTGCCCGCGCAAGCCACCTGGCGCGACTACCTGGAACTGACCAAGCCGCGGGTCGTGGCCCTGATCGTGCTGACGGCGATCATCGGTACGCTGCTCGCAACGCCGGGGTTGCCGCCGCTCGATGCGCTGGTCTTCGGCAACCTGGGCATTGCCCTTGCCGCCGCCTCTGCCGCTGCCGTCAACCATGCGCTCGATCGAAAACTCGATGCGCGCATGGGCCGTACGCGCAACCGGCCGCTGCCCACGGGGCACGTGTCGCTGACCCAGGCACTGGGGTTCGCGCTGGTGCTGGGCGTGGCCTCGATGACCATCCTGGTGGCCTTCGTCAACGTGCTCACGGCGCTGCTGACCTTCGCCTCGCTGATCGTCTACGCGGTGGTCTACACGGTCTGGCTCAAGCGCGCGACGCCCCAGAACATCGTCATCGGCGGCGCCGCCGGCGCAGCTCCACCGGTGCTCGGCTGGGTGGCGGTCACCAATCACGTCAGCGCGCAGGCGCTGCTGTTGTTCCTGATCATCTTCGCCTGGACCCCGCCGCACTTCTGGGCGCTGGCAATTGCGCGCCGGCACGATTACTCGCGCGCCGACATCCCGATGCTGCCGGTCACGCACGGGGTGGAATTCACGCGCCTGCACGTACTGCTCTACACCGTGATCCTCTGCATCGTGACACTGCTGCCGTACGTGATCGGCATGAGCGGCCTGATCTACCTGGTCGCGGCCATCGCGCTCAACGCGCGCTTCCTGTGGCAGGCCATAGAGTTGAAGGTGACGCGCCGCGACGATCTGCCAATGCGCATGTTCCGCTTCTCGATCGTCTACCTGATGTGGCTGTTCCTGGCGCTGCTGCTGGATCACTACCTCAGGTAAGTCGCATCGCCACCGCGCCCGCCACGATCAGTCCCGTCGCCGCGAGCCGCCGGGGCGTGATGCGCTCCCTGAGCACCAGTGCCGAGACGATGGTCGCAAACACGATCGCGGTCTCGCGCAACGCCGCGACCAGTGCCACGGGCGCTATCGTCATCGCCCAGAGCGCGAGCCCATACGAGGTCATCATGCCGGCCGCCGCCGCCGCGCCCACCAGCATGCGGCCGCGAAGATAGTCACGGAATGCCGCGGGCTGCCGCAGCAATGCCCACAGCAGCGTGGCGCTGCCGGTGAGCACGTAGATCCAGAGCGTGTATGCCAGCGGCGCATGCGAGTGACGCACACCCAGGCCATCGATCAGCGTGTAAGTCGCAATCGTGCAGGCGTTGGCCAGCGCCAGCGCGGTCGCCGTGCGGTGCTGCGCCGCGTACTGTCCGCCGTGCGCTGCCATGGCCAGCACCCCCGTGCTGATCAGCGCGATGCCGACCCATTCATACTGCGAGAGCCGCTCGCCGATCAGCCAGGCGCTGGCGGCGGCGACGATCAGCGGCGCGGTGCCACGCATGATCGGATAGGTATGACTCATGTCGCCATGCCGGTAGGCGGCTGCCAGCAGCGCGAAATACGTCACCTGGGCACAGCTGGAGCCGGCCACGAACACCCAGCTCTCCCGCGCCGGTGCGGGCACGAAGGGCAGCACGACGGCGGCCATCACGCCGGCGCCGCTGGTGAGCATGACGGTGGTGAGGCGCTTGTCGCCGCTGTTCTTGAGCAGGCTGTTCCAGAGCGCGTGCAGCAGCGCGGCGAACAGCACGATGGCGACGGCGTAGCCGGGCATGAATCAGTGGTGCGCCTTCACTGGCATATTATGGCGTGTGAGTCGACAGCGTAGTGGGTTTGGAGGTAGGGGCGATGTTGATCGAACGAGTCTGGGCGGACAACGAGGGACGCAATTTCCACTATCTCGTCGCCTGCGGCGAGACCGGTGAAGCGCTGGCCATCGATCCTCTGAACTGGCAGGCCTGCCTGCGCCGCGCGCGGGAACTGAAGTGGACCATCCGCCAGATCTTCAACACGCACGAGCATGGCGATCACACCGGCGGCAACGCGGCGCTCGCGCGCGAGACCGGGGCGGCGGTGCTCGCTCACGCCAACGCCGCCGACCGCATCGGCGGCGTCACCCATCGCATGCACGGAGGCGATATGGTGCAGGTGGGGCGCACGGTGCAGCTGCGCTGCCTCGACACGCCCGGGCATACGCGCGCGCATCTGTGCCTGTTCGCTGCCGCGTCCGGCGATCGGCCGCCGGCGCTGTTCTCGGGCGACACGCTGTTCAATGCCGGCGTCGGCAACTGCATGCACGGCGGCGATCCCGAGCTGCTGTACGAAAGTTTCGCCGACTGCCTGTCGAAGCTGCCGGTGGCCACGCGCGTGTTTCCCGGGCACGAATACCTGCTGCGCAATCTCGGCTTCACGCTCGACCGCGAGCCCTCGAACCAGGCCGCGCGCGAACTGGCGCAGCGCGTGACCGGGCTTGGGGCCCCGGACATGCCCGTGCTGACGCTGGAGCAGGAACGGCAGGTCAACGTGTTTTTCCGTCTCGATCAGCCAGAAATCATCGCCGGCGCCCGACGGGCGCGGCCGGCCATGCTGGCCGAAACCACGCCGCGCGCGGTGTTCCTGGCCCTGCGCGACCTGCGCAATCGCTGGTGATGCCAGTAGGGTAGAATTCGCGCCCCGCATGGACCTCTCACCCATCCTCAATCCGCTGAACGAGGCACAACGCGCCGCCGTAACGGCCGCTTTGGGCCCGGTGCTGGTGCTAGCCGGCGCGGGCAGCGGCAAGACGCGCGTGCTCACGCACCGCATCGCCTGGCTGATCCAGACCCAGGGGGTCTCGCCGCACGGCGTGCTCGCCGTGACATTTACCAATAAGGCGGCGGCGGAGATGCGCGGACGCATCGAGCAGTTGCTCGGCATGCCCGGCAGTGCGCTCTGGATCGGCACCTTTCACGGCATCGCTCACCGCCTGCTGCGCATGCACTGGCGCGAAGCAGGACTGGTGCAGACCTTCCAGATCCTGGATTCGGAAGATCAGCTGCGGCTGATCAAGAAAGTGCTGAAAGCGCAGGAGCTCGATGAGAATCGCTGGATCCCGCGCGAAGTGCAGTACTTCATCAACAAACACAAGGATGAGGGCCGCCGCCCGCAGCATCTGAAGAGCGGCCACGATGCCACCGAAGCGCAGATGCTCAAGCTCTACGCGCTGTACGAAGAGAACTGCACACGTTCCGGTGTCATCGACTTCGCGGAGCTGCTGCTGCGCGCCTACGAGCTCTGGCGCGACTCGCCCACATTGCTGCAGCACTACCGCACGCGCTTCCGTCACGTGCTGGTGGATGAGTTCCAGGACACCAACTCGATCCAGTACGCCTGGATCCGTTTGCTGGTCGGCTCGGAGGGTGCTCCATTTGCTGTGGGCGATGATGATCAATCTGTGTACAGGTGGAGAGGCGCGCGCGTGGAGAACCTGCACAAGTTCCGCGAGGATTTTCCACAGGCGCAATTGTTCAAGCTGGAGCAGAACTACCGCTCCACGGGCGCGATCCTCGAGGCTTCCAATGCGCTGATCACGCACAATTCCAGCCGCCTGGGCAAGACGCTCTGGACCAGCGGCTCGCGCGGCGATGCGGTGAAGGTCTATGCCGCCTATAACGAGCGCGACGAGGCGGAATTCGTGGTCACGCGCATCCTCGAATGGACCCAGCGCGGCGGGCTGCGACGGGAGTGCGCGATTCTGTATCGCTCCAACGCGCAGTCGCGCGTTTTCGAAGAGTTTCTGATCAGCATGCGCGTGCCCTACCGCGTGTACGGCGGGCTGCGATTCTTCGAGCGCGCCGAAATCAAGGACGCGCTTGCCTACCTGCGCCTGATCACCAATCGTGATGATGATGCCTCCTTCGAGCGCGTCGTCAACCTGCCGCCGCGCGGCATCGGCGCACGCAGCCTCGATGCCATCCGGGAAACCGCGCGCGGCGCGGGCAGCTCGCTGTGGCGTGCCGCCGGCGCGCTGTGCACGGCCGCCGCCGACGGCACCGCGTCGGTGTCCGAACCGTCGGTCGGCCGTTCCGCCGGCGCATTGCGCGGGTTCCTGCAGCTGATCGAGCGGCTCGGCGCCGCTATCGAATCGCTGCCGCTGTACGAACAGGTCGATCACGTGATCCAGCACAGCGGACTCATCGAGCACCACCAGAAGGACAAGGCCGATCGCGGCGAAGCGCGGGTCGAGAACCTCGAGGAACTGGTCAGCGCCGCGCGCGGCTTCGAGCCCGAGAGCGATCTGCCGCCGCTGCAGAGTTTCCTGTCGCACGCCGTGCTCGAATCCGGCGAGGGCCAGGGCAACGAGTCCGACGACTGCGTGCAGATGATGACGCTGCACACGGCCAAGGGACTGGAGTTCCCGCTGGTGTTCCTGACGGGCATGGAAGACGGCCTGTTTCCGCACCAGCGCTCGATCAACGATCTCGAAGGGCTCGAGGAGGAGCGGCGGCTGTGCTACGTGGGCATGACCCGCGCCATGCGGCAACTGTACTTCACCTACGCCGAACAGCGCCGGCTGCACGGCATGGACAATCACAACTCGCCCTCACGCTTCCTGCAGGAAGTGCCGCCCGAGATGCTCGAGGAGGTGCGGCCGCGCATCCGCGTGTCACAGGCCGCTTACAGCGGCGGTCACAACGGCTGGGACGATGCGGCTGCCGGCAACGGCGTCGTGCAGCTCAATCGCGGCGATGGCTCATGGAAGTCACCGCTGGCCGACGCACTGGGCGGAGGCATGAAACTCGGTACGCGGGTTCGCCACGGCAAATTCGGCGAAGGCACCATCCTCACTATCGAAGGCCAGGGCCCGCATGCGCGGGTGCAGGTGAACTTCGAGCGCCAGGGATCGAAATGGCTCATGCTTCAGTACGCAAACCTTGAAGTGATGTAGTTGGGAGTCCAGGGTTCATGAAGATCCTGATACTGGGCGCTGGCCAGGTCGGGCGCACGGCGGCCTACCATCTGTCGCGCGAGCCGGCGAATGAAGTCACGGTGGTGGATACCAACGAGGACGTGCTGCGCGATCTGCAGGATCGGCTGGACGTGCGGGCCGTGGCGGGCAATGGCTCGTATCCGACCGTGCTCGAATCCGCCGGAATCGCCGACACCGACATTCTCGTGGCGCTGACCAACAGCGATGAGATCAATATCGTCGCCTGCGAAATCGCGCACGTGCTCTACCGCACGCCCACCAAGATCGCGCGCATCCGCGCGCCCGAATACACCTCGCGCGAACAGCTGTTCACCGAGGGCGCGCTTTCGGTCGACGTCTGGATCAGCCCCGAGCAGCTGGTCACCGAGTACATCGCGCGGCTGCTGTCCTATCCGGGCGCGCTGCAGGTCGTGGACTTCGCCGACGGCCGCGTGCAGCTGGTCGGTGTGCGCGCACGCCGCGAGGGCCTGCTGGTCGGGCGCGAACTGCGCGCGCTGCGCGAACACCTGCCCGACACCGAGGCGCGCGTCGCCGCCATCTATCGCAACGATCGCCTGATCGATCCGCGCGGCGACACCATCATCGAAGAACACGACGAGATCTTCTTCGTGGCCGCGCAGGACGACCTGCGGCGAGTGCTCGCTGAACTGCGCCGCAGCGAAGATCCGGTCCGCCGCCTCGTGATCGCGGGCGGCGGCAATATCGGGCTGCGCCTGGCGCGCAAACTCGAGAAGAGCAACCAGGTCAAGCTCATCGAGCGCGACCCGCGCCGCGCGCGGCGCATCTCGGAGATTCTCGAGAACACCATCGTGCTCAGCGGCGATGCCGCCGACGAGGAATTGCTGGTCGAGGAGAACATCGACAGCGCCGATGTGTTCGCCGCACTGACCAACTCGGAAGAGGCCAACGTGCTCTCGGCCATGCTGGCCAAGCGGCTCGGTGCGAAACGCGTCATGGCGCTCATCAACCGGCCCTCCTATGGCCAGCTCATGGAAAACCACGCCATCGATATCGTGATCTCGCCGCAGACCATCACCATCGGCACGCTGCTGGCGCATGTGCGGCGCGGCGATGTGGTGCGCGTGCATTCGCTGCGCCGGGGCGCCGCCGAGGCCATCGAGGCCGTGGTGCACGGTACCCACGGCCGCTCGCGAGTGATCGGGCGCCCGCTGGAGAAGATCGATCTGCCGCCGGGCGCGAGCATCGTCGCCATCGTGCGCGGTGAGCGCGTCATCATGGCGCATCACGACACCACGATCGAAGCGGAGGACCACGTGATCATCTTCCTGTCGGACCGCCGTCACATCGACGCGGTTTCGCGGCTGTTCCAGAGCGATGCCTGAGACGAAACGATGCGTTCGCTGCTCGGCGTACTGAATATCTTTGGATCGCTGCTGACCTGGTTCGCGCTGTATTTCCTGCTGCCGATCCTGACCTGCCTGCTGTACGGCGAAATCGGCGCCCTGCGCGGCTTCCTGGTCGGCGCGGCCGCCAGCATCGTCGGCGGTATCCTGCTGCGGCTGGCCACGCAGCGCTACCGCTACGATCTCAAGCCCCGCGATGCCTACCTGCTGGTCACGGTCAGCTGGCTCACAATCGCACTGGTGGCGGCCATTCCGCTGCTGATAGACCTGCCGGACGTGCGCTTCACCCAGGCCTACTTCGAATCCATGTCGGGCGTTTCGACCACCGGCGCAACCCAGCTCGGTCATCTCGATTCATTGCCGCACTCGATCAATCTATGGCGTCATGCGTTGAGCTGGCTGGGCGGCATGGGCATCATCGTGCTGGCCGTGGCCATCCTGCCGCTGCTCGGGGTCGGCGGCATGCAACTGTACCGCGCGGGCGCACCGGGCACGGTCAAGGATGCCAAGCTGGCGCCTCGCATTACCGAAACCGCGCGCGCCCTCGGGGCGGTGTATGTCGGTCTGACCGCGGTCTGCGCGCTCGCGCTCTGGGTGGCGGGCATGTCGCCCTTCGATGCCATCTGCCACGCCTTCTCGACGCTGGGACTGGGCGGATTCTCCACCCACGATGCGAATATCGGCTACTTCCATTCGCCCATGATCGAACTGGTGATCATGATCTTCATGCTGATCGCCGCCATGAATTTCACCACCCATTTCGTGGCGTTGCGCAAAGGCGATCTGAAACTCTATCGCCGCGACCCCGAAGCCCGCTGGATGCTGCTGCTGATCCTCGGCAGCTGCGTTGCCGTCGGCGCCTTCATCGACATCAAGGGCGTCTATCCGAATTTCTTCGTCGCGATGCGCTACGCCACTTTCAACGTCATCTCGACGGCCACCGACAGCGGCTTCGTGAGTACCGACTACGGTTCATGGCCGATCTTCGCGCCGCTGTGGATGCTGTTCCTGAGCTGCCTGTGCGCCAGCACCGGCTCCCCCGGCGGTGGCATCAAGATGTTCCGCTCGCTGATCCTGTTCAAGCAATCGCTGCGCGAGATGTTCACGCTGGTGCACCCGCAGGCCGTGACGCCGCTGCGCATCGCCGGCCAGGCGGTGCCGAACGGCGTGGTGTACTCGGTACTGGCCTTCATCTTTCTGTATTTCATGACGATCGCGGTGTTGACCTTCGCGCTGCTGATCTCGGGCCTGGATTTCCTCTCCTCGCTGTCCGCGATCGTCGCCTGCATCAACAACGCCGGTCCTGGACTGGGCCTGGTAGGACCCTCGACCAACTATGGCACGCTGAACGATTTCCAGAGCTGGGTCTGTATCGCGGGGATGTTTCTGGGGCGCGTCGAAATCATCACCTTCGCAGTGCTGCTGACGCCGACCTTCTGGCGCAAATAGGGCGGCGGCAGCGTGCGCTTCAGCTGCGGATTCAGCTACGGATGTAGCGCTCCAGCTCTTCGATGGTCTGCTGCTGTTCCTCGAGTACCGAGCGCACCAGGTCGCCGATCGAGAGCACGCCGAGCACCCGGTCGCGATCCACGACCGGCAGATGCCTGAAGCGTTTGTCGCTCATGATGCGCATGCAGTCGCGCACCGACTTGTCGGGACTGACCGTGGTAACCGGCGAGGTCATGATCTGGCTCACTGGAGTCTCGCTGGAAGCAAAACCCTTGAGAATGACTTTGCGCGCGTAGTCGCGCTCCGAGATGACGCCCAGCAGTTGCTGGTCGCGCATCACCAGCAGCGCACCCACGGAGTGCTCGGCCATCAGTCGAATGGCTTCGAGCACCGGCGCGTCCGGATCGACACTGTAGATGCTCCCCTTGTTCTTAACGAGCTGCGCCGCCGTTTGCATGAAGCCGCTCCTTAAGTCCATTGACCGATGTTAACGCCCCGACGCTGCGATGCAATCGGCGATGCAATCGGCTCAGGCAACGCGCGTGCTGTACCGCCGCAGATGCACCAGCAGGATGGACACGGCCGCCGGCGTCACGCCGGGGATGCGGGCGGCCTGGCCGATAGTGCGCGGCCGGCCATCGGTCAGTGCCTGCCGCACTTCCGTGGAAAGGCCCGCCAGCCCGGCATAGTCGAGTTCGGCCGGCAGCTGGGCGTCCTCGTGCGCCCGGGCGCGCTCGATTTCATCCTCGGCGCGTTCGATATAACCCGCATAGGCGGCGCGAACTTCGATGGCGCGCTCGATCTGGGGCGGCAGGCGGTCGTCCAGCGCCGCGCCCGTAAACGGGTCGATCGCGATGGCCGGGCCGGTCAGCTCCAGTAATGCCGCGTAGCCCACCTCAGGCCGTCGCAGCAGCTCGAACGCGCCCACCTCACGTGCGGGTGCGGGTCCGCCCAGCACCCGCCCGGCCCACTCCGGCGCGATCTGCGCGGGCTTGAAGCGGATACCTTCCAGCCGCGTCAGCTCGGCAGCCACGCACTGGCGTTTGGACTCGAACAAGCGCCAGCGCTCGTCATCGACCAGTCCCAGCTCACGGCCGATGGGGGTCAGGCGCTCGTCGGCATTGTCCTCGCGCAGCAGCAGCCGATGCTCGGCGCGGCTGGTGAACATGCGATAGGGCTCGGCCGTGCCGCGTGTCACGAGATCATCGACCAGCACCCCCAGGTATGCCTGCGATCGCTGCGGAACCCAGGGCTGGCTGCCACGGTGCCGCTGCGCGGCATTAATCCCCGCAAGCAGCCCCTGCGCGGCCGCCTCCTCGTAACCCGTGGTGCCGTTGATCTGGCCAGCGAAGAACAATCCCGCCACGGTGCGCGTCTCCAGCGAGGCCGCAAGGTCGCGCGGATCGAAGAAATCGTATTCGATGGCGTAGCCCGGACGCGTCAGGTGCGCCTGCTCGAAGCCGCGGATGCTGCGCACGAAGCGCCACTGTACGTCGAATGGCAGGCTGGTGGAGATGCCGTTCGGGTAGATCTCGGGTGTATCCAGTCCTTCCGGTTCGATGAAGATCTGGTGCGACAGCTTGTCGGCGAAGCGATGAACCTTATCTTCCACCGAGGGGCAGTAGCGCGGGCCGACACCCTCGATTCTTCCCGTGAACATCGGCGAGCGGTCGAAGGCCTCGCGAATGATCTCGTGGGTGCGCTCGTTGGTGGCCGTGATGTGACAGGGCAGCTGGCGCGGGTGTTCGCTCGCCCGCCCGAGGAAGGAGAACACCGGCATCGGGTCGTCGCTGTGCTGCTCGCGCAGCGCCGAGTAGTCGATGGTGCGGCCGTCGATGCGCGGCGGCGTCCCGGTCTTGAGGCGAGCCGTGCGCGGCGCGATTTCGCGCAGCTGCGCGGCAAGATCGGTCGAGGGCGGCTCGCCAGCCCGGCCGCCACGATAGTGATCGAGCCCGACGTGAATGCGGCCGGCCAGGAAAGTGCCGACGGTCAGGATCACGTTGGGCGCCGCGATCTCGATGCCGCTGACGGTACGCACGCCGGTGACGCGCTGGCCCTCGAGCGACAGGCCCGCCACCTCCTGCTGGAAGATGGACAGGTTCGGCTGATGCTCCAGGAAGTAGCGGATGGCACGGCGGTAGAGCTGGCGATCGGCCTGTGCGCGCGTTGCGCGTACGGCCGGCCCCTTGCTGGCGTTGAGCGTCCGGAACTGGATGCCCGCGCGGTCGGCCGCCCGGGCCATGGCGCCGCCGAGCGCATCGATCTCGCGCACCAGGTGGCCCTTGCCGATGCCGCCAATGGCCGGGTTGCAGCTCATCGCGCCCAGCGTCTCGATATTCTGGGTCAGCAGCAGCGTGCGGCAGCCCATGCGCGCGGAGGCCAGGGCGGCCTCGGTGCCGGCATGGCCGCCGCCGACAACGATGACTTCAAAACTCTCAGAAAATCGCATGGCGCGCGAGTCTGCGAGCGGCGCGGCCGACAAGCAAATCCTGCTTTTTGGACCCCTTATTGTTTCTTTTTATCGGGCTCATCCGTCGCTTCTGAGGATATTGTCTCGCAGAAGGATCAATATCGCGATTCCAAAGCCGCCGACCGGCGTCATCGGCCGGTCAGCGGCGCATGATCGACTGCGCTGCCGCGACCGCCCGATGCAGCAGATCGATGAGCGCGGCGGCCTGATCGGCGCCGAGCGCAGCGACCATGACCTCTTCGTGGCGCTGGTGGGCGCTGCGCATCTGCGCCAGCTGTTGCACGCCTGCCGGGGTCAGATACAGCCCGAACCGGCGTGCATCTTCGGGTGCCGCGCGACGCGCCACCCATCGACGCTCCTGGAGGCTGCGGACCAGGGTAGCGGTGTTGGACTTGTCCTTGACCAGCGCGCGCGACAGGTCCGACTGGCTCAGGCCCGGGTGGACGCCCAGCAACATCAGGATATCGAAGGCGGTCCGATGGCGAATCTGGTCGTGCTCGCCTTGCCGCTGCCAGGCATGCGCCAGCTCCGACTGCAGCCGCCACAGCAGGTAGCTGATCGTATCGACCAGGGGCGTCGATTCGACCGCTACCCGAGTGCCTTTGGCTGGCATTTGCTACCCCGCCCCGGGTATTGGCTGCGTGTCACCAGCTACTGGCTCCAGTCCCCAGTCTAGTTTGCCGGTGTTATAGGCCGCACTGTCATTTGTTACAGGCCCACGCCTGCTCCGGGGCTACGCCGCTGCCGGGCCGCAGGGTTCGCTATCGACAACGCGGCAGCGAGCGTCGACCATAACCGCATCGTCCCTTCAGGAACCGCCCCGTATGCCCGCGCGCCGAACGATCATCCTGCTCGTGTTGACCGCCCCCCTGATGCTCGCCTGCGCGGTCGGCGGCAGCAGCCAGACTCGCGGCTCGCGCGGGGCCACCAGGACCGAGGCCAGCGCCCACGACCAGGTCGTCGCCACCGAACGCGCCTTCGCCAAGACCATGGCGGACCGGGACTTCAAGGCTTTCCAGCAATTCCTGTCGAGCGAGGCCATATTCTTCAGCGGCAACACGGTGGAACACGGGCCCGCGGAGATCGAAGCGACCTGGAAGCCCTACTTCAGGGGTGCGGCGGCGCCTTTCTCCTGGGTGCCCGACAACGTGCAGGTGGTCTCATCGGGCAAGCTGGCCCTGAGCACCGGCCCGGTGTACATCGATGGCAAAGAGGTAGGCCGCTTCAATTCGGTCTGGCGGCTCGAAAGCGCCAATACCTGGCGCATCGTGTTCGATAAGGGCGAGGCGGTCTGCGCCAGACCCTGAGGCACTATTTGCCGATGCAGAACGAGGCAAAGATGCGGCCCAGCAGTTCATCGGGCGACTCGGTACCGATGATCTCGCCCAAAGCTGCGCTGGCGCCGCGCAGTTCCTCGGCAATGAGTTCGCGCCCGCTGCGATCGTCGAGCAGTACCCGCACCCGTTCCAGATGGCCCGCACAGCGTGCCAGCGCTTCCAGGTGACGTGCGCGCGCCGAGATCACTCCCTCGCCGCCCTGCACGAATCCTGCGACCGACTTCAGATGTTCGCGCAGCGCCTCCAGCCCTTCGCCCGTACGGGCGCTCAACGCCACGCTCGGCAGACCCGCGCCTGACTGAGCCGTAGCCACCGGCGCGCCAGCCGCGCACAGATCGATCTTGTTGAACACCAGCGTCACCGGCACCTGCGCCGGCAGCCGCGCCTGCTCGGCCTCATAGGCATGACCTTCCGGATCCGCGGCCGCATCGAGCACGAACAGGATGCGATCCGCCTGCGCCATGGCGATCTGCGCACGCCGCATGCCCTCCGCTTCGATCGCATCGCCCGCGTGCGCGCGCAATCCGGCCGTATCGAGTATCTGCAGCGGCATGCCATCGATCTGGATCCGCTCGCGGAGCACGTCACGGGTCGTGCCGGGAAGCGGCGTCACGATCGCCGCCTCGTGCCCGACCAGGCGATTCAGCAGTGTCGATTTGCCCGCATTCGGCGCTCCCGCAATGACGATGGTCATACCCTCGGTCAGCAGCCGTCCCTGTACCCCGATCGATTGCAGCGCCGCCAGCTGCTGCGCAATCGGCTCCAGCTGGCGTTGCAGTGCTGCGTCGGGCAATGACTCGAAATCTTCCTCGCTGAAATCTATTGCCGCTTCGACCTGCACGCGCAGCGCGGCCAGCGCCTCGCCGAGCGAACGGACGCGCTGCGAGAACTCGCCCTGCAGCGAGCGCAGCGCCGCGGTGGCGGCAGATTGGGAAGCGGCATCGATCAGATCGGCCACGGCTTCGGCCTGCACCAGGTCGATCTTGCCGTTCAGATACGCGCGCTGAGTGAACTCACCGGGCTGCGCGCGGCGCGCTCCCAGCGAGACCGCGCGAGCTATCAGCGCTTCGACGATCACCGGGCCGCCGTGGCCGTGCAGCTCGAGCACGTGCTCGCCGGTGTAGGAGTGAGGCGCGGGAAAGAACAGCGCAATGCCGTCGTCCAGATTCGCAAAGCTTGCGCGGGTGGCCCGTCGCGGCAAAGGCATCGCGCCGAGCATCACCTCCGCGATGATGGGAACGGTCGGCCCCGAAAGCCTGACGATGGCGATGCCGCCGCGTCCCGGCGGCGTAGCCGCAGCGACGATGGTCTGCGACGGCGGCCGATCGCGTCCGCGCGCGGACGCGCCGGCATTCACCGCTTCGCGCGCGCCGTCGCGGCTTCGATTCGGCGGTTGATGTTCCACTGCTGCAGGATCGAGAGCACGGTGTTGGTGACCCAGTACAACACCAGGCCGGCCGGGAAGAACGCAAAGGTCACCGACATCGCCAGCGGCATGAACATGAAGACTTTCTGCTGCACCGGGTCGCCGACCTGCGGATTCAGCTTGTACTGAATGAACATCGCGCCGGCCATGATGGCGGGCAGCACGAACCAGGGATCGCGCGAAGACAGATCGTTGATCCAGAAAATGAAGGGCGCCTGGCGGATCTCGACGCTGTCGCGCAGTACCCAGTAGAAAGCCAGAAACACCGGGATCTGGATCACCATCGGCAGGCAGCCGGCCAGCGGATTCACCTTCTCCCGCTGGTAGAGTTCCATCATGGCGCGATTGAGTTTCTCGCGATCGTCCTTGTAGGTCTCGCGCAGCGAGGTCAGCCGCGGGGACAGCGCCTTCATCTTCGCCATCGAACGGCCGCTGGCCTCCGACAGCGGATAGAACAGCAGCTTGAGCAGCAGCGTCACGATGATGATCGTGAAGCCCCAGTTGCCCACCATCCCATGCACGTGATCGAGCAGCCAGAACAGCGGCCGCGACAGCACGCTCAGGCGGCCGTAATCGGTGACCAGGCTGAGCTTGGGTCCGACCAGGTCGAGCTGTGTCTGCAGCTTGGGTCCCACCCACAGGCTGGCATGCGTGGCCGCCTCGCCGCCTGGCGGCACGGTCTGGCTCGGACCGGTGGCGCTCAGCAAAAACTCGTTGCCCTGGCTCTTGAGCAGGAAACGATAGGGCACATCGCTGGCCGGTACGACGGCAACCACAAAATGCTGCTGCAGCGCTGCGATCCAGCCCGCGGTCACGTTCTGATCGAGCTTGGCATCCTTGGTGATGTCGAGCTTCTCGAACTTGGTGCCATCGGATATCGCCGGCCCCTTGAAGGCATAGCTGTCGACGCGAAAGTAGGAGCGCTCGATCGGAGTGTTGTAACGCAGGATCTGCTCGTAGGGAGCAAAGCTCCACGGCGTGCTGCCGGCGTTGTGCACCTGGTAGTCCAGGCCGATCTGGTATTCGCCGCGGTGGAACAGCAGCGTCTTGGTGACCGTGACACCATGGCCATCGCTCCAGTGCAGCGGCAGGCGGAGCTCCGACTGTCCCGGCGCCAGTACCAGTTCGCTGGTGTCAGCCGTGTAGGTGGCCTGGTGCGTCGGCGCGGATTCGCCGTTGGCACCGGCCAGTCCGCTCTGCAGGACGAACAATGAATCTGCGCTGTCGCGATTGAGGATACGTACCGGCACATCCGGCGTGTTCTTGGCGGCCGGATACGCCGGCAGATCGACGCGCTCTAGTTCACCGCCGGCGAGCGACACTTCGACATCGAGTACATCCGTGCGCACGTGCACTTGCCCGGCGCCGGGATGGGCGGCGGCGGTGTCGCTCAGGGTCTGTGCGCCCGCCGTCACCGCCGCCGCGGCACTCGCCGCCGGCACGGTTCCAGCCGGGCCCGCGGTCGCGCCTGCGCCCGATGTGGCCGTCGGCGGGGTGCTGTCCAGGGCCGGGGCTGCCGCGCCCGGCAGACTCGTCACCGGTGGCAGGGCCGGGTAATCGTGCACCCAGGTCTGATAGTTCACGAACAGCGCCATGCCGAGCAGGACCCAGAGGAAAATTCGAAAATTAGCGGTCATGGACGTGGCAGCCCTGTTCGATGTCGCAGGTGGAGTGAGGTTGCGGGACCGGATCGTAGCCGCCGGCGTGCCAGGGATGACAGCGTAACAGTCGGCGCAGTGCCAGCGCGCAGCCACGCATCGAGCCGTGTGTGCGCAGCGCCTCGAGCGCGTACTGGGAGCAGGAAGGATAGAAACGGCAACGCGGTCCGAGCAGCGGACTCAAGGTCAGCTGATAGGCGCGGATGATCCATTGCAGAGCGAGACTCATGGCAGTGCGCAGTTCATGCCGCTGATCCCTTCAATCCCTTCAGCCGGTCCCACAGCCGCTCGAGGCTGGCGCGCAGATCTGCGGCCTCTGCGCCGCGCGCGATCGGGCGCACGCCAATGACGATGTCGAGCGCGGGCACCAGTGCCTGGTGCAGCCGAAAGCTCTCGCGGATCAGCCGCCGTATGCGGTTGCGCTCGACGGCTCCGCCCATCGCACGCACGGCCACGGCCATGCCTAAGCGCGCGCGTGCGAGTTCGTTGGGCTGCGCGGTCACCGAA
>Ga0181534_10000581_pt1 | contig 25462 bp, 23 predicted proteins | sample PEATcosm2014_Bin_37_FD_119758 | JGI IMG/M metagenome (GOLD analysis project Ga0181534, IMG submission 119758) | Peatland microbial communities from MTU Mesocosm Facility, Houghton, MI, USA - PEATcosm2014_Bin17_10_metaG | ecosystem: Environmental > Terrestrial > Soil > Wetlands > Peat | place...
ACCGATTCGCCCATCTACGCCCGCACCTCCGGCTATCTGACCAAGTGGTATTTCGACATCGGAGCGAAGGTAAAGAAAGGCGCGCTGCTCGCCGAGATCGCCACGCCGGAAGTCGACCAGCAACTTGCCCAGGCGCAGGCCGACCTGGCAACCGCGCAGGCCAACGCCAACAACGCCCGCATTCAGGCCGAGCGCTATACCGACCTGGTCAAATCCGATGCCGTCTCCCGCCAGGATACCGACACCTTTGTCAATCAGGCTGCGGCCTCTGCCGCCGCAGTGCGCTCCGCGCAGGCCAACCTCGACCGGCTCCACGATCTGCAAGCCTTCGAGAAGGTCTACGCCCCCTTTGACGGTGTCGTCACAGCTCGCAACATCGATACCGGCCAGTTGATCGACTCGGGCGCAGGCAAGGAGCTGTTTCACCTGCAAGCGATTCAGACTCTGCGCGTCTATACCAACCTGCCGCAGATCTATTCGCAAAACATGAAGCAGGGTGAAAAGATTGATCTGAGCTTTGCCGAGCATCCCGGCATAACCTACCAGGGTACGCTGATCCGCACGGCGGACGCCATCGACCCTACCAGCAGGACGCTCCTTGTAGAGATCGATGTAGACAACCGCGCCGGTGAACTGCTGCCCGGCTCGCTGGCCGAGGTCCACTTCAAAGCTCCGCCTGCGGCAGCCAGCTACATTGTGCCCGCCTCTGCTCTGATCTTCCGCAAGGAGGGGTTGCGCGTTGGCGTCGTGACCGGGAGCGCTGGCAACGGGATTGCGCATCTGGCTTCCGTTGTCATCGGCGAAGACGACGGAGCCAATGTGCAGATCGTCGCCGGACTCAGCCCCACGGATCAGGTGATCCAGGATCCGCCCGACTCGCTTATCGAAGGCGAAAAGGTGACCGTGGTCAAACCCACCGCGCCCGCCACGGGAGGCAAGTAATCATGGTGAGGCAGAAAGCGGGCAAGAGACTCCTTGGGGCGGTTGCTTTGCTTGCGCTCGGGCCGCTCACTGGCTGCAAGCCCGTCGGACCCAATTACAGCCGTCCAGGCTACGATGCGCCTGCGGCCTATAAAGAGACCGGCGCAACCAGCGTTGTTCCCCCGCCCAGCCCCAACGGTGGCGCATGGCAGCCGGCCTCGCCTTCTGACGGCTTGCTGCGCGGCAAATGGTGGGAGGTTTACCAGGATCCTCAACTCAACCAACTTGAAGAGCGCATTGCCGCAAATAACCCCTCACTCCGCCAAGCGACCGAGACCTATCTGGCCGCTCATGACCAGGTGGCCGCTGCACGCTCGGCGCTTTATCCCACGCTCTCTGCCGGGCCCTCTGTTGCGCACGACAAGGACTCTGCGCACAAGCCGCTCGCCTCGGCAACCACTCCAACCAGCTTCAACGATCTTGTTCTCTCCGGCCAAGCCAGTTGGGAGCCGGATTTCTGGGGCCGCATCCGCCGCACCGTCGAGCAGGCCCGCGAGAACGCCCAGGCCAGTGCTGCAGATCAGGCCACCGTGGATCTGAGCCTTCACGCCGAGCTGGCCTCCGACTACTTCCAGCTTCGAGGACTCGACTCCGAGGTCAAGTTGCTCCAGGACACCGTCGCCAACCTCGAACACCAGCTTGATCTGACCCAGCGCCGCCTCGCTGGAGGCATCGGCACCGAGGCCGATGTCGCGCAGGCGCAGACGCAACTTGAGACTGTACGCGCGCAACTTGTTGATGTTGGCGTAGCCCGCGCCCAGTTCGAACACGCCATCGGAACCATCGCCGCCTACAAACTTTCTGCGTTCAACATTCCCCCTGCGCCGCTCAACCTCCCGTTGCCCAAGGTGCCGGTCGGCGTGCCTTCGCAACTGCTCGAGCGCCGTCCGGACATTGCCGCCGCCGAGCGCCGCGCCGCTGCCGCCAATGCCCAGATCGGCATCAACGTCAGCGCCTATTATCCCAACATCACTCTCGGCGGCACAGGCGGCTTCGAAAGCACTCATGGCGGCACTTGGCTGCAAGGTCCCAGCGCGCTATGGAGTCTAGGGGGACAGGCAACGGAGTTGTTATTCGACGCCGGCCAGCGCCACGCCCTCACCGACCAGGCCCGCCACAGCTACGAAGCCCAGGCCGCTGCCTATCGGAACACAGTCTTTCAGGCTTTCAATGATGTTGAAGACCAGCTATCAAGTCTTCGCACCCTCGAAGACGAGTCAACTGTCGAACAAAACGCTGTCACTGCCGCGCAGCACTCGTTTGATATTTCCAATCAACGCTACAAAGGCGGTGTAACCAGTTATCTGGAGGTGCTGACAGCGGAGACAACGCTGCTGCAAGACCAACGCACCTCCGTCGATCTCCAGACCCGGCAATTTGTCTCGAGCGTGGGCCTCGTCCGCTCCCTCGGCGGCGGCTGGGATGCTTCGCAGTTGCCGAAATGAGGTGAGCTGTACGAAGCAGTTGAATTATTTGTCCTTGTGCTATTTTTAGATGTGCGTTAGCCTGTTTGCAACTTTGATTGGGCACCCGATCCGATTTGAACAGGAAAATTGCACACGCGGCATTCTACTTCGTGATTGCGTCTGGTGCAGTCTGTAGCTTGGTGTTTGCTGTAGCATTGAAAACACAGGCAGATAGCGTTTGGCCTGCGTTGAGACCAACGGCCGTCTTCATACAGCAGAAAACATGGTGGATGTGGCCAATTGCTACAGCGATGATGTTCCTGGCCAAGGCTGCCGATAAGAAATTCTGTGACCGATGGGGGTTTGATGCCGTCAAAGAAATGCTTGAACTGCTTCGGGAAACGGCATTCCCAAAAAATGCCGATCCTCAGCATCACCACCGTGTGACTCTGTTTCGACACAAGGAATGGCGCTTATGCTGGAGAACATGGCCGTGGAGTGGATGGCTGATTCCGATTGTTCGCTCAGGGCATACAACGCAGAACAGGAAGACCTGCTTTCTAGCACCAGATGACGCAGATAGAGCGGAAGGAGTAGTTGGAAGGGCATGGAACAGTTCGCGCGTGATCGTTATACCAGATCCAGAGGAGAAGCAGTCACCTCTGCCAGCTCTTCACGGTGATTCGAACCGGCCGTTGGATATTCAACCGCTAGCCTGCAGTTATGCAAAGGCAACATTCGTATCAGTTGACTGGGTTTTGAAGAACATGCCATATGCCCGGTCATTCATGGGTATTCCAGTCATCGTCAAAGGGAAACCTTGGGGAGTAATCGTTGTGGACAGCCGTGCAGAGACCATTCCGAATGTCAAGGCAGTCTATGATGCTTATAACCTGATTTCACGCCCACTCATCAAGTGTATTGAGAGGTTGCAATGACCAAACCATCATGGATTCAGATCGACCCTTCTCAGATTATTTTTCAGGCGGGTTCAGCTGGTAAATCAAGCCCGTTTACTGCACCCCATCAGATTCCGAAGGCTATACGTGGTTTTTACGATGAGGGACAATGCGTGTTTGTGCTTGAACTGCGTTATCCAGATGACGAAGATTTTAAGAGGGAGCGGCAAGATGCTTCAATCTGCTTCAGGCTCGGCAAGAACAGCCGAAGACTGCTTGGCTTAGAGCTTACAAAGGCTCCACTATTGAAGAAGTCGGGTGGCAGAGTGGGGACGCCGGAAGTGAATCGAATTGAGCAGGCGGTGAGAAAGCTCATTAAGCAGGAGCCAGTACACAAGGAAAAAGAAAACTACACTCTTGCAATCAAGGCGATCGAATCGGGAAAGAAATTGCTGGCAAGAGAATTGGTTGAACATCTCTGATGAGCATCAGAGGTCTCAATGCCTGACAATATGCACGATAGTGGATCTTTTGTGGGTACCTGAATAGCCCACAGTACTTGGGGTTGTCCCTCACTGAGCGCTTGCTGCTCCATACGACTCGCCGCCGCCTACAAACAGCTTCTCCGCCTGACCGCGCAGCACGCGATAGAGCGCGAACTGGCGCTGGGTTGCGCCGCGCAGCTCAAAGAGCAGCTCGCCGCGATTGTCGGCCAGCGCATCCACAGCATCCACCAGCCGCATCCGCGGGGTATCGTCCAGGCTGGCGCCGTCGGTCACGTTCTTCAGCAGCACCAGCAGATTGCCGTAGAGATCGGGCTGGGCGATCAGCGTCACGTACTTCTGCTGCGCGGCAGGGCCGTCGGTATGCGCTGAGAGCACCAGTGTCGCTCCCGAACCATAAGCAAGCTCGAAGACGCGGAATTGCTCGTTGTCCAACGGGACTGGCGGAGGCGGCACGGTCGGAGGCACGGGCTTGGCGGTTTTTCGCGCCGTCTTTTTCGGTGCCGGGGGTGGCGGCGGCTTTATTCCCAACGCGTCCCGCGCGGCATCTTCTAACTGCGCTTTCATCTTCTCTTCATCCGCCGGATCGGCCCAGGTATACGTCCACGGATGCTCCGGGTGAGTCTTCGCGTCGGATACAGCCACGGCCTGCTGCATATCCGGAGGCAGTCCCATCAGGCTCGGCGTTACTTGCAGGCTGTCGGCATTCGACTTGCCGCGTTTGAGCTGCGGCCGGTCCGGATCAGTCACTCCCTCCACTGAACTGACATGCCCTACGTCTTCCGGCTCAGGCTGCTTCTTCTTCTCTTTCTTCAGGACAGGCCGATCCGGATCGTCCGGCGGCGCGCTGGCTGTACTGCTTCCGCTTCCCGATCCGCTTCCAGACCTGCTGTCAGACCCGCTTCCGGCGTCTTCGCTCGAACTCTTTTTATGCAGCTTGGGCCGGTCCGGGTCATCGTCCGCAGCAGGCCCGCTGGTAGTCGGACCTGCCCCGGAGCCGTTTCCGGCCTTCCCCGCATCCCCGCCGCCCGTTGCGTCATCCGCATGCCTTTTGCGATGCAGCACCGGCTCATCGTTCTCTATATCGTCGATGTGCGGCTTTTCCACCGGCGCGGCTTTGGCCACCGGCATCGGCTTCCACTTGCCGTATCCGACCCAGGCCCCCTGCTCCCGGCCTGAATTCTCAATGTCGAAAAGCCCAATCGCCTTGCCGTTCTGGTCCAGTTCGTACTCGACTTCGCCGGCCAGCGCCAGCGGCTCCGGCCTGGCCAGGTAGATGCCGCCATCCTGCAACTTTCCTTGATCCAGCACCGCTACCGGAACCAGGCGGCTGGTTTTCGGTTTACCCGCCTCGCCTGTCCACTCCAGCACAGATATGGCGCGCAACTCCGGCGCATCTTTGACGTTCTTCGTCACCTGCCCGACATACTGCGCGCAGGCCGGCAGCGCCGCCGCCAATCCGGCACCCGCAAGAATCATTCGCCCGGTCAAAATCCGGCCCGCACCGATTCGCCCCATCAACAAAAATCCTCCGCGCAATGACACGAACCGCCCCCCTCGGGAATAATCATAAGGACGGCCATTTCCGGCCTTCCATCTACCCGCCGAGGATTTTCCCCATGGAACTCCATCAGAAGGTCGCCGACTTTACCGTTCAAACCGACGAGGATAAAACTATCCGACTCTCAGAGTACGCCGGTCAGCCGGTGATTTTGTTCTTTTATCCCCGTGCCGACACCCCAGGCTGCACTATCGAGGCCTGCGGCTTTCGCGATACCTTCAAGAAACTTCAGGCAGCCGGGGCCGTCGTCCTGGGCATCAGCCGCGACACGCCTAAGGCGCAGGCCAAATTCCGCGCCAAGTACGATCTGCCTTACACACTCCTTGCAGATGTAGACGAAAAAATCTGCAATCAGTTTGGCGTAATGAAGGAAAAGAACATGTACGGCAAAAAGGTGATGGGGATCGAGCGGACGACTTTCGTGATTGGACCGGACCAGACGCTGCTGCACATCTTTCCGAAAGTAAAACCCGAAGGCCACGCCGAAGCGGTGCTGGAACTTCTGAAAGAATGGAAGAAGGCAAACAAGTAGAGGGTGACGCTCAACCATCTTCAAAAGAACGGAGAATCGTCGATGAACCTCAAGGAAGAAAAACATGAGGAGGCGCGCCAATCAATCAGGGAGAAGGTGCGTAAACTAGGACGACATCCGTTCGCGCTGCTATTTGGGTCACTCGGATTCGGCGGACTCATGATCTTGTTTATGTACGGCACGAGGATGTTGATTTACCACGAGAGATTTAATTTCACGTATCTCATGATCATGATCCTGATCTGGCTCCTGCTGGGATATCGCTGGGGACTTTCGATGTGGGATCGGTTACAAGCGCGTCTCAATGAACAGCCGAACAAACCCTCTTCAATCAGTGCGAAATAGCTGAAGCAGGCTCAAGAAATCACAACGAGGCAAGAATGGCAACTACAGAAGCCCCAGTCTCCCGCACCACCGGCAAAGTCCGCCCCCACCAGACCCAGAACGAGTCCCTGGTCTTCGAGAAATCCTCGCCCGGCAAGCGCGCCTACAAGCTGCCCCCGCTCGACGTTCCCGCTGTCGATCCCGCGGCCATGCTCGGCGCGGCCCACCGCACAACGCCCGGTGAACTCCCCGAGCTGTCCGAGATCGAAATCATCCGCCACTTCACGCGCCTCTCCACCTGGAACTACGCCATCGACCTGGGCATGTACCCGCTCGGCTCCTGCACGATGAAATACAACCCGCGCGTCAACGAGCTGGTCGCCCGCATTGAAGGCCTGGCCGAGGCCCACCCCTACCGCCCCGATTCCCTCGCGCAAGGCTCGCTCGAAATTGTCGATCTCCTCCAGCGTTGCCTCACCGAAATCACCGGCATGGACGCCATCACCCTGCAGCCCGCCGCCGGCGCGCATGGCGAATTTACCGGCATCCTGCTCGTCCGCGCCTGGCATGAGTCGCAGGGCAACGCCCGCAAGAAGATCCTCATCCCTGACTCGGCCCACGGGACGAATCCGGCAACAGCGGCCATCTGCGGCTACTCGGTCGAAAACCTCAAGTCCAACGCCGAAGGCGGCATCGATCTTGAAGCCCTTGCCCGCCAGGTGGACGAAGAAACTGCCGCGCTGATGCTCACCAACCCCTCCACCATCGGAGTTTTTGAGGGCCAGATCCACAAAATCGCCGACATCCTCCACGCCAAGGGCGCGCTGCTCTACATGGACGGCGCAAACATGAACGCCCTGGTCGGCAAGGCACGCCCCGGCGACTTCGGCGTGGACGTGATGCACCTCAACCTGCACAAAACCTTCTCGACGCCCCACGGCGGCGGCGGTCCCGGCTCCGGCCCAGTGGCCTGCAAGGCATTCCTGGAGCCGTTTCTGCCCACGCCGGTGCTCGTTCGCAAGTCGCAAAACTCGGGTGCCCCTGGTCCCGATTCTGGGACCTGGGATAGCACGAACGCAGAATTCACCTGGGACTACAACCGTCCCCACTCCGTCGGCCGCGTCCGCGCCTTCTACGGCAACTTCGGCATGTTCATCCGCGCGCTGGCCTACATTTTGGCCAACGGACCCGACGGCCTGCGCCAGACCACTGAAGACGCAGTCCTCAACGCCAACTACATCCGCGCCAAGCTCGAAGACCTCTACGAGCTGCCCTATAAAACCGCCTCAATGCACGAGGTGGTCTTCAGCGACAAGCGCCAGAAGGCCAAAGGCATCTCAACCGGAGACATCGCCAAGCGCCTCATCGACTACGGCTTCCACCCCTACACGGTCAGCTTCCCGCTTATCGTTCCCGGCGCGCTGATGATTGAGCCTACTGAAAGCGAAAGCCTCGAAGAACTGGACCTCTTCATCGATGCGATGCGTTCAATTGCCCGCGAGGTTGAAGACAATCCGGAGCTGGTAAAGACCGCACCGCACTCCACCCGCGTCTCCCGCCTCAACGAAGTGCAAGCCGCTCGGAATCCTATCCTTCGCTGGCGGCCTACGGTCTAGCCTCCCAAAGCGGGGCAAAGATTTATCTCTGCCCCGCTTGGAGTTCCCAAGTGAAATGCCTCCCCTCCAAAGATTTCTTCCCCTCTCCGCGCCGGTTAAACTGAGAGCAGGCCTCCGGGATCAGGCAAATTGAGGGGCCACTCTCAAGCCAGGGTATCCATGCAATTCAATTTTGCCTTCACGACGCCGCAAATTCTGTGGACGCTGACCCTTGCCGCGCAACTGGTACTGCTGGTCGTGCTCTTCGGCCTGCAGCGGCTGAAGCGTTTCCCGTGGTTTGCCGCCAGCGTTTTTGTAGTCACAATGCGCGGAGTCGCGGCAGAACTGCTCACCGGTCGCATCCCAACCCTGTCTCTCCAGCAGCTTCTCGTCTCGCTCGATACCCTGACCGCTTTCATCATGCTTCTTGTGGTCGTGGAGCTGGCGCGCCACGCCTTTGCCGGCGTGAGACGGCGTAATTGGTGGTTGGGTGTCTTGGCTCTGTCAGTTGTTGCAATCGCCGCCACTGTGGCGTGGGGGCGCTGGCCAACTTGGCAGTCGCTCACCGCGGACCGCTTAACCGCGGTTCTGCAAGTAATGAGAGTAGCAAGCGTCCGGGTGAGCCTGCTGGTCAATGTGCTTACCATTGGGTTGTGCCTGCTGGTTCTTGTCCTGGGCAGCCGCTTCAAAGGCGGTTGGCGCAGCCACACGCAACAGATTCTCATCGGGCTTTCTTCTGCCGCCATCACGCAGATCGTAGTTGCAGGGGCGCTCCAGTCAATGGCGCCACCGCACACCCGTACAGAACAAGTGCATGAATATGCTTTCCTTGACAGGATTCTCAATGCCAACAGCACCATCTACATCGCGGTACTGATCTGGTGGATTGGCTGCCTCTGGCTCGATGAACCTGCAACCGAACAAGCAACAGTGGAAGCAGAGTCCGCTGCAACAAGAGCGGAACCTGTTGAGACCTCAGCTCAGGTCGCTGCCGAGCCTGAGCCGGTAGCTGATCCAATCGCTACGTTGCCGGCTCCGACTGAGCCTGTTATCAGCGAAGAACTGTTGCCTGCACCCGGGAAGCCGGTTCTTTCAGAAGCGCCTGTCGAGGCTGCTGTTGCTCCAGCGCAGGTAGAAGAAGTCACTAAGGCGCTGTCAGAGCCGGCTGCTGCACTGCCGCAAGTTGAAGAGGCAGCGCAATCGCCTGTTGAGTCAGTTGCCCTTTCTCCAAAATCTAAGCGAGGCAAAAAGCCAGTTGGTGCCGCTGCTGGAAAGCGCGCGAAAAAGCAACCGGCAAAGGCTACACCCGAAGTTGCTGCCGCCCCGGTGGCTACAACTCCAGTGCAAGAGAAGAAGGTAAAGGCCGCGAAGCCTGTAAAAAAGAAGACCCCGCCTGAGGTTGTAGAGACTTCGTCAAGCGCTGCACCGGCGGCAGGCGGTTCACCCAGCCGCGCACGCAAGAAGGCCTCCAGCACGCCAAAGCGAAAAAAGAGCGGCCCACCGGTTCAAACTGGATAGCATTCCGCTTGGAAAACCCGTGCAGCTCCCGGTAATCTACAACCAATCGTTTGACCCCAGATATTTCCCGCTACCGCTCCGGAAGAATCAGAATTATTGCATTCAAACTTTGGAGGAGGATCGATGCTCGACGTTCATCTGCCCCATAAATCCCTGCATGGTCTGCGTGAGTTCTTCATTCATCTTTTTACCATCACCGTCGGGCTGCTGATCGCCACGCAAATCGAGAGCTTCGTCGAGTGGCGCCACCATGTTCATCTTGCAGAAGAGGCGCGCGCATCGTTGCGCAAGGAGATTGAATCGAACGTAAAGTATTTACAGATGGGACAGACGGGCCTGAAGCAGTGGCAGACGGAAACCCAAGCCAATCTCGCAGTCCTGGAGCGCATGGAAGACCAGCCCAAAAACTCCAAGGGCCAGCCGGTATCGCTGATGGTCGATGCCACCATAACGGGCGCATTCGACACGGCCTGGAAGACGGCGCAGTCTACAGGAGCGCTGGCGTACATGCCGTATGAGGAAGCACAAAGGTATTCACTGATCTATATGGCGCTGGCGTCTCTCAAGGAGGCGCAGGGAAAGCCCCTGGAAGATATGACAGCCATCTCAGGTTTGGCTGCCAAGTTTCACATGCAGGCTGGTGATACGACAATAGTGGCAAAACAGTTGACCGCCGATCAGGCCAGCGCGCTGGCGGAAAAATACGGCCAGTTGGACCAGCACCTGGGCTACGCGAGTCTAACTCTCCACATATGCATTGAAACCAGCCAGGCATTTCTAGAGAATCGCGCGATCCCTGCGCGGTTCAGTGACAAAGACTAGTGAGACAGCAGAACTGTTCACAGCTCACTAAATGTGGCAGCTCGTCTGGCCGCGCTTTTCCAGATAGCGCTGGTGGTACTCCTCGGCGCGCCAAAAGCTCTGCGCCGACTCAACCTGAGTGACAATGCGCTTCGGCTTGAAGCGCCCTTCGGTAGTCAACTGCTCGATCTTTGCGCGGGCCTGCGCCTCCTGCTCCGCGGTATGGAAGAAGATAGCCGAGCGGTACTGCGTACCCCAGTCCGGCCCCTGGCGGTTCAGCGTCGTTGGGTCGTGGAGCGCGAAAAACGCATCCAGAAGCTGCTCGAAGCTCACTTTGGCGGGATCGAAGTCCAGCTCCACCACCTCAGCATGATTGGTCGAGCCGGTGCAGACGTCTTTATAGCTGGGGCGCTCCGTCGATCCGCCCTCGTAGCCGACAGCCGTCGCCGTCACGCCGGGAATGGCGGCAAAAGCCGCCTCCACGCCCCAAAAACACCCCGCGCCGAATGTAGCCTTTTCAATCGTCATAACAAATGAGATGCGTCGACCGGCAATTCGGTGACAAATCTGCGCGTTTCGCCCTAAATGTCGAGGTTCTTGACGTCCAGCGCGTTGTCCTCAATGAACTTACGGCGCGCCTCCACGTCCTCGCCCATCAACGTGGTGAATATTGCCTCGGTCTCGGCAATGTCTTCGAGCTTCACGGAGAGCAGCGTCCGGCGCTCGGGGTCCATCGTGGTCTCCCAGAGTTGCGGAGCAGTCATCTCGCCCAGCCCCTTGTAGCGCTGCACCTGATAGTCTTTCTTGCCTTGCTCCACGATGTAGTCGAAGAGCTCACGGGCCGTCTGCTTCTCCACCGGCTCACGCAATACTCGCGCGGCACGTCGGGCTTGCTTGGCCTCCGCCTGGGCCTCGGCTGCGCTCACTTCCGGTGTATTCTCTCCCTCGCCTTCAGATTCTTCCTCTTCGCTGCCATCGGCAATCGCCGCGGCGGATGCCTTGGTGGCAAACTCAATCAGAAAGGGCGGCTCCAGATACTCCTTGATCAGCGTGTACTTGGCCATCATCTGCCGGAACTCGGGGCTTGAGGCCAGGTTCCAGTCAATCCGCCGCTCGGCGCCCTGAGAATCGGTAAAGCTGATCGACCAGGTGTGGTGCTCCTCATCCTGAACCGGCTCGCCGAGAGCCTTGAATTGCAACTCGTCGGCAATTTCAGCCAGATCGGCGCGCAGCACCACCAGCTTCTCCGGCACTTCGTTTTCGGCCTTCGAGGCAAAGTCCGAACGATGCAGCAGCTCAGCGCGGGCAATCAGTTCGGTCAGCTTCTCGTTGCGGATGCGCTTGTCCACCTTCTCCACAAAGCCCAGATACTCGTTCAGCGTACCCATGAAGCGAGTCAAATCAGCGCCCTCAATGCGCGTGGCATTTTCGCCATGGCGGACGACCATCCCCTCGGAGGCGCGCTTGACCATCACGATCACAAACTCGCGGTCATCTTTGATGTACTGCTCAAACCGGCCCTTCTTGATCTTGTACAGGGGCGGCTGCGCAATGTAGATATTGTCGCGCTTGATCAGCTCCGTCATATGGCGGAAGAAAAACGTCAGCAGCAGCGTACGGATGTGCGAGCCGTCCACGTCGGCGTCGGTCATGAGGATAATTTTTCCGTAGCGAATCTTGGTCGCATCGAAGTCGTCCTTGCCGATGCCGCAGCCCAACGCGGTAATCATCGCGCGGATTTCCTCATGGCCCAGCATCTTGTCGTAGCGGGCCTTTTCGACGTTGAGAATTTTTCCCTTCAGCGGCAGAATTGCCTGGAAGCGCCGGTCGCGGCCCTGCTTGGCCGTGCCTCCTGCGCTCTCACCCTCGACCAAGTACAGTTCGCAGCGTTCCGGGTTACGCTCCGAGCAGTCGGCCAGCTTGCCGGGCAAACCGCCGCCATCCAGCGCTCCCTTGCGCCGCGTCAGGTCGCGAGCCTTGCGGGCCGCCTCGCGGGCGCGCGCCGCTTCAATCGCCTTGTTGATGATACGCTTGGCAACCGGCGGATTTTGTTCAAGGAACATGCCGAGGCGCTCGTTGACGAAGGCCTGCACAGTGCCCGCAATGTCCGAGTTCAGCTTGCCCTTGGTCTGGCCTTCAAACTGCGGCTGTGAGAGCTTCACGCTGACCACCGCAACCAGCCCCTCGCGCACGTCGTCGCCGGAGAGGTTCTCCTTCATGTCTTTGAAGAGTCCCAGCGCCTGGCCGATGGCATTGATGGTCCGGGTCAGCGAAGTGCGGAAACCGGAAAGATGCGTGCCGCCGTCCACCGTATTGATGTTGTTGGCAAAGCTGAAAACAGTCTCCGAGTAGCTGTCGTTGTACTGAAGCGCGATCTCGATCTCGACGTTATCGCGGTTGGCCTCCATCACAATCGGCTTCTCATGCAGCACCGACTTACCGCGGTTCAGATGCTTCACAAACTCTGCAATGCCGCCCGCGTACTTGAACTCGGTCCTCTTAGCATCGCCCGTCTTAGGGTCGGCGGTGCGCTCATCGGTCAGCGTGATCTCCAGCCCCTTGTTCAGGAAGGCGAGTTCGCGCAGCCGCTGGGCCAGCGTGTCGTAGTTGTACTCGGTCGAGGTAAAAATGCTCTTGTCCGGCAAAAAGTGGACCTTGGTGCCGCGCCGCTTGCTGGTCCCGGCCTGGCGCAGTTCGCTGGTGGCAACGCCGCAACTGAAGTCCATCTCCCAGGTATGCCCGTCGCGCCAGATCTCCACATTCAATTCCTGGCTCAGGGCGTTGACGCAGCTCACGCCCACGCCATGCAAGCCGCCTGAAACTTTGTAGTTGGAGGAGTCGAACTTGCCGCCGGCATTCAGCTTGGTTAGCACCACCTGAACCGCAGGCATCTGCTCACCGGTGGCCAGGGTCTTCATGTCCACCGGGATGCCGCGGCCATCGTCGACAACGGTGATCGAGTTGTCCACGTGGATCACAACATCAATCCGCGTGGCGTACCCAGCCAGCGCCTCATCCACCGAGTTGTCCACTACCTCGTAGACCAGATGATGCAGCCCCAGTTCGCCGGTCGATCCGATGTACATGGCCGGGCGAAGCCGTACGTGCTCCATGCCTTCAAGAATCGTGATGTTTTCGCCGGTGTAGCTGCCGTCGTTACCGTTACCATTGCCATTTCTGTCGGGAGGAGGAGTGCCGCCGGGTGTATCAGTCGCCATGGGATTCCAATCGCAGGGGTCGCGCGTTTTGGCTACTGATCAGAACAGCGGCTGAAAAGACGGTTTCCGGCCACGGTGTCAGCGGAGGAAATCGGGGAGTAACCGCTTGAAAGATCGATGCCTTACGCGAATTTACCTGTTCCTATTTTAGCATGTGCGGGGGGCGCATGGAGAGGCGCTTCTCTGGGTGGAATGCTGTGATAAATGCGCAAGAAAGCAATAGAATACATTACGTCAGTAACTCTTTCAGTTACGAAGAGCGCAACTATTTGAATAAACTAGACTTGCTGCCTAGCATACACTAGATTTCAATTGTTCGGGGAACTTTTCCCGCATTTCTGCCCAGGAGAACAAAAACATGAAGCTCGCCATTCGCATTGCTGCACTTGCTGTTGTTGTCACTGGCGGTGTCGCCGCCTATTGCACCCCGAAATCCGCCTCAGCCCTCCCCTCCCATCAGTCCGCTACAGCCGGTGAACCCACGCCCGGTTGCGATGACAATGGGTGGTGCCCCGGAGACCCCACCACGCAAGGCCCATCCCGTTAGCACCGTATAAATAATCATTGATTTCAGCAGGTTTTGCCGCTATCCTGTGATTCACTCTCAGAATGGCGGTTCAACCATGTCTGCAAATAACGCGATGTCTGTTCTGAGCGCAATTGAGTTCCTGATGTGGGCTGCGCTCGGATTCTGCTTTTGGAAAAAAGCATTGTATCGCCGTTTCCCAGCGATGGCCGTCTATCTGGGACTGCATGCCGTCGCAGCTCCTCTCTTCACTGGCCTTCTCTACCTCCGTTTGGTCTTATCAAAGAGAACGGCTTTTGAAGTGTATTATTTTTCATACTGGGCCGTGTATCTGGTGAGCGCCATTCTGCTGTTTTTCATCTGCATGGAAGTTTTTAGCAATGCGCTTGAGGCAGTGCCCGGCTTGAAAAAACTTGGAACTCTGGCATTTCGGTGGGCCGCAATCGCCTGCATTGTGCTCAGTCTAGCCTCGGTATCGTATCAGCATAGCGGTCACGGTTACATTGCTCAGATTGCGAACACAGTCATGCGCTCGGCGAGTGTCATGGAGCTTTGCCTGCTCGCCTTTTTAGCCCTGTGCATGAATGCACTGAATATTTCTGCGCTGGATTCTGCCTTTGGGCTATCCATGGGATTTGGGCTTCTTGCCGCCAACGATTTTATCCAGTCGCTCACAAGCTCGATCCACACGTCTTTGACTGCGCCCTGGCAATTTGTCTATCAATCCACAATTCTGTGCGTGATCGGCGGCTGGATAGCGTTCTTTGCTCTGCCCGAACGGGTTCGCAAGCCGGTTCTGCTTCCTGCCAGTTCACTGATTTTTCGCTGGAATGAAATCGCCACTGCTCTGGGCCACAGCGAAACACAGGTTGCTCTTCAGACCGCCAACAGCTCCTTGCTCTCCGATGTCCAGCAGGTAGCAGACCGGATTTTTGCGCATCGAACGGAATCCAACGAATCTCAGCCTTGATCGGTGAAAAGAATTGAACAACAATAAAGCCCGGACCTTTTAGGTCCGGGCTTTATTGTTGAAGCTGAGCCATCGTTCCATCCACTCCCTCCGCTTGCGAGAGAACGGAACTCGTTTCGTGCTCCGGCAAAGCTAAATAGATAGCCCATATGAACATTCCCGCCAGAATCCCTATTTCATAAACAAACTGAAATGGATCGACAAGCTTAGTATGGGTCGAGAGGCAAAACGACTCAACCAAGTCCGCGCACGATAATACAGCCATTCCGAGAACGATGCCGAATGAGACATCCCGGCCGGAAACACGGAAGGATCTCATGCGCTGAAAAAGAAAGGCAAGAAGGCAAAGAGTGGCCATGCTCGCGGAACGCTGCAGGTGAATAGAGAACACAGATAGGCTCAATATAGAAATAGGCGAATAGGAGATTGAAGAGGCGCTCAATATAACCAACACAATAGTCATCCAACGAAAAGGAATCTTGCATAGCTTTAACAGGTTTGGGTGGTCAGAAGTCATTGAGAGAAAAATCTCCCTGCAAATATAAATCAGAAGAATCGCACTCACTATGTAAACGGACCAAAACAGAAAAAAGTATTGCAGATTGCTTCTCTTTTGTAGCCAAAATAGGTTCACGTATTCAAGACCCATAAACAATGGAGTCGTAGCAACATGGAGCCACACATAGATTGCGAATGCAGGGAAGCGTCGCTGGAGCCTCCTACGCCAAAAGAGGATTCCTATCAAAATCCACAAGCTATTCTCTATCGCGCAGAGAATCGTCATCGCAAGTTGGGGAGTCATTGCCATCTACCTGCTATCTGAGAAACAATTCAGAATCGTTCCAGGCAACGCTTCAAAGAACAATGCAGCATCTTGGAAAAAACGCCAACCTGTAAGATAAGCAATGCACGGAGCAGCCGGCTAAACTCAATTGGTCCAGCCTGGACTGATGCCCGGCATCAACAAAACTATCATTTCAATTATTTTCTGGGCTCGCGCGGACGAAGACTTAGGGGAATGCCCGTCTACGTTCGGCAGCTCTATGAAGCGCGATAGATAGCGCATCCTGTCAGGGTCGCCGCAGCAAAAATGAGGTGAGGGATTGCACCGCCGATTATCCGGAATGCGACCCTCTCGCTGCAAGCAATAAAAGTATAATATACACTGCTGTTGCCATTCCGGCGAGAACCTTTTTTAGGGTAATTTATCAGCCGAGTAACAGAATCCAGCGAGGCTTGCAGACCATCCGGGCGGAGCCAATCCCGCAGGACACAACTCGCTATATGCTTTTCTTCGCTATCTATATAAATCACTCCATATTGACCAAACCGGCACACCCTGCTCTTGGCGGTTGACGAGCCGTGCTGCAAAGCTCAGACTGGGGACGAGGTAGTTATGAGCAGCTATCCCCCTCCCGGACCCGGTGGTGTAGGTCAGCGCATCGAAGAGACCGTTGAGCTGATCGAGATGGAACTGCGTCATGCAGTTCGCTTTGTCAACGAAGCGGTCGTTCCCCAGGTGCGCAAGGAGTCCATCTCAGCCATGCGTACTGTCGCGGATACGCTGCGCAATCTGACCGACCGCATGGATGCAAACCAGAGCACCCCGCAAGGCGGACAGCAAGCCAACCCGCCGAAAGGCCCCCAAGCTTGACTGAAGGCTGTCATCGGGCAACAAGTCGCCGGCTGGCTGCCGGATGGATCGCTCTGTCGCTGGCAATGTTATTGGCCACTGGGTGCGGCCACAAACCCGTCGCTGCCCATGCCCCGCATCCACCGGCACTGGCTCCTACCCCGGTTCCTCCCGGCGGCGTCAGCGCGGAAGACCGCGACTACGTTGCGATCCACAAGCCCATCTACACAGAGGAAGGGCTAGCTACCTGGTATACAGCGCCCTACAAAGGCCGCCGCGCCGCCAATGGGCAGGTTTTTGACGACAGCGCCCTGACCGCTGCGCACCGCACCCTGCCAATGGGGTCACTGGTGGTGGTGACGAACATCAAGACCGGCCAATCCAGCGCGATGCGCATCACGGACCGCGGACCGTTTGTCGAGGAGCGAATTCTCGATCTTTCCATTGCCTCGGCCAAGGCAACTGGCGTCTACCGCGCTGGACTCGCGCGGGTGCGGATGGATGTATACCAGACGCCTAAGCCAATTGATAGCGGTGGCCGCTGGTGTGTGCAGATCGGCGCATTCCAGAGCGAAGGCAAGGCTAACAGGCTCAAGGAACAGTTGCTGCGTAAATATCCCGGCTCCACGGTGATCGAGTTTTCCGGCCAGAACAGCTACTGGGTGCGCATCCGTCCGGCTGGCGATAACCGGGAGCTGGCCGAACAGATTGCCGGCCGTGTCCACCCCGCCGAGGGTGCGGCCTTCTTGACCCGGCTGGATTAGGAGGGCTAACCAAAGACAGCGAAAGATTGTGCCAACACGTGATACCATTTCGGCACAATGAGGAGGACTGGTCCTCAAGTGGTGAAAGCGAATGGCCGATGAAAGAACTTGAGTACAAGCTCCAAGTCCGGAAGTGGGACATTGTGTCAAGACTGGGGCAAGCCCTGATCAAATATGGGACGCTCTGCTGGTGCATATGGAGACTTTCCTTGACTCTTGAAGCGTTTGCTGGAAAGACTACGTTGGCGGGCCTTGGTGTTTTTTTACTTGCGGATCTTAAAGCGAACACAGTGCTAAGCCATGCAGTAATGGCAATTTTTGGGCTAGGCGGAGCTGGTTATGGTCTGCGGGAGAGATCTCAAAAGCGAAAAGAAATCAAAAGATTGGGAAATCGTGTAGTAGAACTTGAGAAGCGGTTGAATCCAAGTCGTACTTCAAGCGGTCTAACACTTGACGGCAGGAGCCGTCCCGAGGATGAGCCATGAACAATGCATTATATGAGCAAACCATGTCATTCCTGGGTTTGATTTTTCTGTGGGGATTCTGGCATCACCTGTGGAAGCCGCAGCGCGTAGACTTTTTTAGGCAGAGACTCTTTGCGCTTCGGAGCGATCTTTTCGATATTGCGGCAAATGGTAAGGTGTCATTTGAGCATCCTGCTTACGCTCAACTGAGACTCATGATAAATGGGGTGATCAGATATGCCCATCGTGCCTCCTTTCCCACATTGATAGTAGCGAGTGTGCAATCCGGCGATTCGCCGACAGATGCACTGAATGCTTGGAAGAAGGACGTAGGCAGGCTGCCAAGTGACGCACAAGAGGAAATACTTTCTATCTATTCGCGTCTATCAGAGGCCTTCGCGAGCCATATCGTTGGAGGGTCCCTTACTCTGGTTCCCTACATATTACTCAGAGTTTTTTGGGGGGTAGTCGAGTCTTTCTTACTATTGCTTGTGGGAAAGAAAGACTTTCAAAATTTCACCGTTTCGCGCGCACACATAAGAATAGATAGGGAAAAAAACCAGATCACAAGAGCTGGGGTGGTAGTCATTGAGGAGCGTGTGCTTTATGAAGAGCAACGCAGAATGACCAATGAACGGCTTCATGCATATGCACTTTAGTTGGTGTACCGATATACATTCAAGCATTCGTTTTGCGCTAACGGATTACGATATTAGGCGATAAAATAGGGCCTCTTAGTAGTCTTGCAGTACATCTTGTATGCTCTGGTGTGGTTTGATGCCATACTGGAGCCTACAAGACCACCCATGATGACCTCCGCCAAAAAATCCTTTCGCGCCGTGCTGGAGCCGCTTCGCAATGGCCTGGGCTGGGTAATTGCGCGTATCCCCTTCGACGTGGCCAAGGCATGGCCAGAGCGCCGCCGCCTCCGTGTTCGCGGCGAGATCGAAGGCTTTCAGTTCCGTTCCTCGCTCTTCGCCGCCTCCAATGGCGAAGGCCATTTTCTGTTGGTTAACAAGAAGATGCAGAAGGCGGCCGGGGCTGCAGTCGGCGCCCAGGTGCGAATCATCCTCGAACCGGATCTGGAGGAACGCGAGGCCATAATCCCACCGGAGCTGGCGCAGGCGCTCAAGGGAGAGCGGCAACTGCGTAAATGGTTTGACGGTCTGAGTCCCTACTATCGCAAAACACTCGGAGCAATAGTCAGCGAAGCCAAGACGCCCGCAAGCCGCGAGAAGCGCGCCGAGCAAATGGCTGAGACGCTCCTTCAGGCGATGGAGGGCGAAGCCGACCTGCCGCCGATTCTGCATGCGGCCTTTCTTCGCCAGCCGCTAGCCCGCGCCGGTTGGAACGCGATGACGCCGGCGCAGCGTCGCGGTCATTTGCTGGGAATCTTCTACTATAAGGGCGTGGAAAGCCGGGAGCGCCGCGCAGCCAAGGCTGTAGAAGAGGCTTTGCGCCTAGCCAGGAAACATTCCCGAACCGCCGACTAACATACAGATTCTTAATAATATACAGCGATTAAATTCCGCGCGTACCGAGATATTTCCAACTGAAGGGCCTTTTTTCGCGACTACCTACCCAATTTCCGCGTCTATACAAGCAGCATGAGTGTTACAGCAGCAATCCGCCCGTTTTTTGCGTCCAGCGCCGCTTCGGTTCAGGAGCAGCAAGCCGAGCTGGTTCGCCAGGGAAATCTCGCTATTGCCGCAGGACTCAAGCGTCAAGACGCCGGCCTGCTCGACGAGCTGATTGTTCGCTACCAGCACCGGCTGCTGCGCTACCTGTTGTTTTTATGCGGCAACCGCGAGATGGCCGAAGACCTCTTTCAAGAGGTCTGGATGCGGGTTCTGGTGCGCGGTGCGCAGTTCAACGGCAAAGCGCGCTTTGACACCTGGCTCTTCGCCATCGCCCGCAATCTGGTCATCGACCAGCGTCGCAAGCGCACGCTTACGAGCCTGGACCAGCTCTTTGAGGGCAAAAACGAAGAAGACCGTCCGATGAGCTTTGAGATTGCCGACGATGAGCCTTCCCCCTTTGATCGCTGCGCAAACATCGAAGACCGGGAGCGCATCGGGGCCGCTCTGATGAAGCTGGATACGCTGTATCGCGAGGTGTTGGTGCTGCGCTTTCATGAAGAACTGTCGCTGGATGAAATTGCCAAGGTAACTCGCGCGCCGCTTTCAACTGTAAAATCAAGGCTTTATCGCGGACTTGCCTCGCTGAAGCCTAGCTTTGAGAGCCACGATCCACTGCCGGCGGAGGCCGTGTGAGTGGCAGCGATTTGTATCGTGGCGATGCTGATCGAGATTGCTCCGCCGCTCATCGCACCCGGCGTGTGGTTCAGGCTTCGCTGGGCGTAATCAAGGAGCAAAAGGCAGATCGCAGGCGGATTCGCAGAGTGGCGCTGGCTGCCGTTTTCCTGGTGATTTTTGTTCTCGGTCCGCTAGTCTGGTGGGCCGCAGACACATTCCTTGAAGAGGAGCATGTGGCCGGGGAAATGGGGCAATTCGGCCTCTGGATCTTTTTCTTCTGCGCGGCGCTCGTGGCTGCCGTGCTGCTGGCCGGCTGGTTGCGGCACAAATCCTAACTCACTTATCTGTTACTTATTTCTCTTTCTGCAACGCAACTTCCCGATTCCTCTTCCCGTCCATTCGTTCAGGAGGTAAGCTATTTCTACACTCCTGAAAGGCCCTCTCTGGGGAGGGGCAGCTTATGCGTGATCCACAATCCATCACGGTCGACGAAGACGCACGCCTGATTCCCGTCTGGTCAATCGTCGCGGCCAGCGCTGCGTTCGGGCTGGTCGAGTACTACTTCTGGCAGGTTTTGCCTACCCAGGCGCACCATCTGCCGCCGCTGGGCCTGCGCATCTACTTCAATCTCTCCTGGGGCGTGCTGGCCGCCATCTACTTCCTGATGATTGGCTACGTCAGCCGGGATGCGGCGCGCCGCGCCATGAGTACCCGCTTCTGGATGCTGATCTGTTTTGTCATGCCAGGGGGCATCGGAGCCGTCCTGTATTTTTTACTGCGCCAGCCGCTGGTCTCCCGCTGCCCGGCCTGCGGAACCCACGTGCAAAGCGATTTTCACTTCTGCCCGCAATGCAGCTATCAGGTCACGGCTAGTTGCGGCAACTGTTTCCGCACCGTCCGCACGACCGACCAGTTCTGTACCTGCTGCGGCCATGAGTTGGCCAATGACCACATGCCCGCCCGGCTCCATGTCATGGGCGGCTAGGGGTTCTCCGCGCCTTTTGATCTTTCACCGCCGATCAAGCACGTTTACCTGGTTTGCGCGCTCCCCTCCGCCAGCCCTGCAATCCACTTTCACTCCGTACGATAAAAATGACCCTCACTGCGCTGATCATCGACGACGAACAACTGGCCCGCGAAGAGCTGCAATATCTGCTCGACTCGCTGGGCGGCGTTGAAGTCGTTGCGGAGGGCAGCAACGGCATCGAGGCCGTCGACCTCATTGAGGAGCACCACCCCGATCTGGTTTTTCTCGACGTGCAGATGCCTGGACTCGATGGCTTTGCGGTGATCAAGCGCCTCATGGAGAGCAATCGCGACGGCAAGCAACCTCTGCCGCAGATTGTTTTTGCAACTGCCTACGACCAATACGCCGTCCGCGCCTTCGAGGTGAATGCGGTCGATTACCTGCTCAAGCCCTTTGACCGCACGCGGCTGCAACAAGCATTGGCGCGGGTTCACACACGCATCAACGTCGCTGGGTCCGCCGGATCTGGCGCCTCAGCAGCTTCGCCCGCCGAGTCCACCGTCGAGACTCAGTTGGAAGAGCTGCTCCGTGTGCTCAACCGTCCTCAGGGCGCGGCACGGAACGCGCCTGCCAAGCTTGTCGTCCAGGCGCAGAGCCGCCTCCTCCTCATCGACCAGGCTGATATCTGTTTTGCCGCCATTGACGAAGGCGTAATCCGCGTCTCAACGCAGAACTTCGAAGGCCATTCCAAGTGCCGCACACTGGAAGAACTGCTCGAGCAACTGGACCCCGCGCTCTTCTGGCGCGCCCATCGCGGCTTTGTCGTTAACATCAATCACATTCGCGAAGTGGTGCCGTGGTTCAAGTCCAGCTACCAGTTGCGCATGAACGACAAAAAGCAGACCGAGATTCCCGTAAGTCGCGCGCAGACCCGCCGGCTGCGCGAACTCTTCAATCTATAGCAGCCTGCTATCACGCGCTTTCAGCCAACACTTCTTTCAGCTAAAATGCTGTCATCCTGAGCGAAGCGTTCTTCAGCGGAGTCAAAGGATCTGCATTTCGCGAATTTAAATAAAACCGTATCTCAAAGCCAGCGCACCGCATTTTTCGAGACACCAGGCAAATGCTCGGATGCAAAACAAGCGCAGACGCGGGTGACAATCTCACCCTCCCGCCCCCTATAATTGCCGCAGGTCTTTGAACGGCCTTAAACTTCCCCGGAAAAAGAGAGATAACCTTGGCCCGCGAACTTTATACAGCAAGGCTGGAACGCAAAATCTGCATCTCCGAGTCTGCACAGTGCTTTCACTTCGAGTTCGTCATCGACGAGCTGGAGAGCTTCCCCTTTGCCTCCGGCCAGTTCGTCTCCGCCGTGGCCCAGGACCAGAATGGCAAGCAGCAGACGCGCGCCTACTCCATTGCCTCGGCCACGCGCGGCAATCGCTTTGAGCTGTGCGTCAACCGCGTCGAGGGCGGCTTCTTCTCCAATCACTTGGCCGACCTGACTGATCTGGCCGTTGGCGGCTCCATTCAGTTGCATGGACCCCACGGCCACTTCATTCTCCAACAGCCTGTCACCGATTCGATTCTGGTGGCGACCGGGACCGGCATCGCCCCCATGCGCGGCTTTCTGCAGTCGCTCTTCCCCTCGGACGGACCTGATGCAGGCAAAGACCTGAGCGGCGGCAAGCAGATCTGGCTCGTCTACGGCACCCGCCATGAAAGCGAACTCTACTACCGGGCTGAATTCGAAGCCCTCGCCCAGCGCTATCCCAACTTCCACTACCTGGCCACGCTCAGCCGCGCGCCGGAGTGGCCGGGCCTGCACGGCTATGTACAGGAATACGTCGGCCAGATCGTTGAAGAGCGCGCCGCAAAGCTCGGCCAACCGCTACCCCAGCCCGCGCCCGACCCGGCAATTCCCGCCAAAGAGCAAAATTACGACATCTACACCTATAGCTGCGGTCTCAACAACATGGTCTCTGCCGTCCGCGAAAAACTCACCGCCTACGGCTGGCAGCGCAAGCAGATTGTCTTCGAGCGCTACGACTAGCACCGTGCACGTTTGATTATGTAGTCGCCTGACTGTAGCGCCGGTCTCCAGACCGGCTGTCGTGTGGGCGTCCTCGCCCGCACTCATTAGGTGAAAATTATCAAATCACTCAGTCTGGGCACTAGATTTTTCCTGATTTCTTTCACCGAACCTCTCCCGTTTCCAACTCAAGCGCGGCCTTTCACGAGGGCCGCATTCTTTTCGTGCCCCAAGTCACAAGACGTTCATAATCCCGCTGTGATAGCATCCGCTTTCTAAGTGATAGACGCTTGGCGGAATCGTCTGAATTCCACCGCCACGCGCCTGCCGGAGCTTTATGGACGAGGCAGACGGCAGACCCGGCATTTTGGCCACGCACCCCGGCCATCCGGACGCCCCAACGGACGCCCCTGATCCGTCCCTGCGCCTCCAGATTTCACGTTTCCCATCACATGCCTTTTTTGCCCTCACACGCTGTCATCCTGAGCGGAGCGCAGCGCAGTCGAAGGACCTGCATTGCCGGGTGCCGGGTACCCCTGATCCCTCGCATTTGAGGATATGGGATTCCGCCCGCACAGTTCGCTTATCCATTGAGCCTATTCGCTCTATGAAGGAGAAACATCATGAAAACGTACCAGGGAAGTGAGATCCGCAACGTAGCTGTAGTGGGGCATGCGCACAGCGGCAAAACCACATTGGTTGCCGCTCTGCTGCATGCCGCCAAGATGACCCCAACCCAGGGCCGGGTCGCCGATGGCACGGCCGTTACCGCCTACGACGAAGAAGAGATCGCCCGCGGCGCAACCATGCAAAACGCCGCCGCCTACGCCGAGTGGCAAAACATCAAAATCAACTTCATCGACACCCCCGGCTTCCACATGTTCACCCACGAGGCCCACGCCGCTTTGCTGCCGGTCGAGTCGGCTCTTGTCCTGGTCAACGCTCAGAATGGCGTCGAGTCCGTGACCGAGCGCGTTTGGCGCTATGCTGAAGAGGCCAACCTGCCCCGCTTCGTGGTCATCAATCAGATGGACCATCCCAAAGCCGGCGGCGGAGGCGGCCTGAGCGCGCTGATCGATGACTTGCACGAGCGCTGGGGACGCAACTGCCTGCCTATCCAGTTGCCCATCTCCGACGCGCAGGGCTTCCACGGCGTCGTCGATCTGGTCACAATGGAGGCCTATCTCTACACCCCCAACGGCGATGGCCGCGGCAAAGTCACCGCAGAAATCCCCGCCAGCCTGGCCGCTGACGCCAAGGCCCGCCACGAGGAGCTGGTCGAGCTGGTGGCCGAGGGCAAAGACGAGTTGATGGAGGAGTACTTCGAAAAAGGCACCATCCCCACCGACCACCTGATCGCCGCGCTCCATGAGGCCATTCGCGAAGATCGCATCTTCCCTGTCCTCTTTACCAGCGGCCTCACCAACGTCGCCACCGATCACCTGCTCGACTTCATCAAGGTCTACTGCCCCGCTCCCATTGAGCGCGCCCCAATCGCTGTCCATCCGGCGCTTGAGGCCGTCCACACCGATGGAGAAGCCGCCGTCGAAGCTGGCCTTGGCATCGATTTCCGCAGAGTCGACGACCGTGAACCCGCCGCCCTCGTCGTCTTCAAGACCATGACCGACCCCTTCAGCGGCCGCATCACCTTCTTCAAAGTCGTCAGCGGAGTCATCAAATCCGACGCCACGCTTGAGAACTACACCCGCCGTTCGCAGGAGCGCTTCTCGCACCTCTCCGTCGTGCAGGGACGAAAACCCACCGAAGTGGCCGAGCTGCATGCCGGCGACATCGGCGTCGTCGCCAAGCTCCGCGACACCCTCACCGGCGACACGCTAGGCGTCAAAGGCGCTGAGATCCAGGTCGATCTCGCCCCGCTCCCCGAGCCGGCCATGACCTACGCCATCGAGCCTAAGTCCCGCGCCGACGAAGACAAGCTCGCCCCCGCCATCCACAAGCTCATGGAAGAAGATCTCCTCATCCGCTTCTTCCGCGACCCCCTCACCAACGAGTTCCTCATCGGTGGAGCAGGCCAGCCGCACATCGAAGCCATCGTCAGCCGCCTCAAAAAGCGCTACCACGCCGAAGTTCACCTCAAGGCTCCCAAAGTGCCGTATCGAGAGACGATTCGCGGCAAGGCCGAGGCCCAGGGACGCCACAAAAAACAGACCGGCGGCCACGGCCAGTTCGGCGACTGCAAAATCCGCATGGAGCCACTTCCGCGTGGCGGTGGCTTCGAGTTCGGCAACGAGGTCTTCGGCGGAGCCGTCCCCCGCAACTTCATTCCCGCCGTTGAAAAGGGCATCGTCGAGTCAGCCGCGCGTGGCTATCTCGCCGGCTATCCGGTCGTCGATTTCAAAGCCACCATTTACGACGGCAGTTATCACGATGTCGATTCCAACGAAATGTCCTTCAAGATGGCTGGCCGCCTCGCCTTCCGCAAATGCATGGAATCCGCCAAGCCCTGCCTCTTGGAGCCAATCATGAAGGTAGAGATCGAAGCCCCGGACGAG
>Ga0181534_10000584_pt1 | contig 25413 bp, 21 predicted proteins | sample PEATcosm2014_Bin_37_FD_119758 | JGI IMG/M metagenome (GOLD analysis project Ga0181534, IMG submission 119758) | Peatland microbial communities from MTU Mesocosm Facility, Houghton, MI, USA - PEATcosm2014_Bin17_10_metaG | ecosystem: Environmental > Terrestrial > Soil > Wetlands > Peat | place...
CGGGCGGCTTCAAGCAAACTGAAGCGGCAGTGCATTTGAAGTAAAGAGATCCGTGTTGATCCGCGTAAATCCGTGGTCAAGAATCTTATGCAGCTAACCTACCTCGAAGCCATCCGCCAGGGAATCTGGGAAGAAATGGACCGCGACCCCTCCGTCTTCTGCCTCGGCGAAGACATCGGCATCTACGGCGGCGCGTTCAAAGTCACCGACGGTTTCATCGACCGCTTCGGCCCCGAGCGCGTCATCGACACACCCATCGCCGAGTCCGCCATCGTAGGCGCGGCCTTCGGAGCGTCGCTCACCGGCATGCGTCCCGTCGCCGAATTCCAGTTCATGGATTTCATCGGCTGCGCCTTCAATCAGATTTCCAATATGGTCGCGAAAACCCATTACCTTTGGGGAGCGCCCGCGCCGATCGTCCTGCGCGGTCCCAGCGGCGGATACGTTCACGGCGGTCCTTTCCACTCGCAGAATCCCGAGATGTGGTTCGTCCACAACCCCGGCCTCAAGGTCATCTGCCCCGCCACCCCCTACGACGCCAAAGGTCTGATCAAGGCCGCCATCCGCGACAACAACCCCTGCATTTTCTTCGAGCACAAATATCTCTACCGCCGCATCAAGGGAGAAGTTCCGGCGGAAGATTATGTCGTACCCATCGGGAAAGCCAACGTTGTCCGCAAGGGCCGCGATATTTCCGTCATCACTTACGCCGCCATGGTCCATAGCGCGCTCGAAGCCGCCGAAATCCTCAGCAAAGAAGGAATCGATCTGGAGATCCTCGACCTCCGCACCGTCTCCCCGCTCGACCGCCAAGCCATCTCGCACACCGTAAAAAAGACAAACAAAGTCATCATCCTCCATGAGCACTCCCGCACCGGAGGTCTCGCCGGAGAAATCGCCGCCATCATCCACGAGGAAGCTTTTGACGATCTCGACGGCCCCATCGTGAGAATCGCAGGACTCGATTCCGCCATTCCGTTTTCCCCGCCACAGGAAGAACACTACCTGCCAAAGGTCAGCGATGTGGTGCGGGAGGCGCGAAAGTTGCATTCCTACTGACCGCAAGTATGAAAGACGCCGAGGCCCGGACTGGCGCCTCACCCGTTCCATCTGCCACAATGGTTTCGCCGGAGGGTTCATGGGGAAATTCGTTCTTGGCGTTATCGTCACGGTTCTCGTCATCGTGCTCGGTGGCCTCGGTTTCGGGATGCTTGGCTTCTTTCCTACCCGCGCCAACATTGCTCCGCCGCGACTGGAGACCCATATCGCCATGGCAGCCGTGGATGCCTCCATGGAACGACACGCTCCGCATCTCGCCAATCCCTTGCCCCCCACCGATCAGAATCTCGAAGATGGCATGAAGCTATACACCATGAACTGCGCCCTTTGCCATGGCGGACTCGATCACAAGCCTGCCTCCCTGGGCAATTCTTTTTATCCGCCGGCTCCCGACCTGGTCTCCGATCCGCCCGACGATCCCGAGTGGCACTTGTTCTACACCATTCGCACTGGGGTGCGCTACACTGGCATGCCCGCCTGGGACAAGACCCTGAGCGAGCCGGACATGTGGAAGGTCGCCGGCCTGCTATCCCATCTGGAGAAACTGCCGCCCGCCGTGCAGGAATATTGGAAAGCCAATTTCGGCCCCGTCGCGCCTGCGAGCGAAGAGCATAAGGACGAGCATAAACACTAGAGAATGCCCCCCAGGGCTTCAGGGGGGCACGGCTTCAGTGACTGGGAAGGCTCGCAAACTCGTCCAATCGCCCTGGAAGAGCGGCGATTTCATGGTGGCGACGGCATGAGAGGCGTTCGCAAGATTCGATCCCGGCTGAGATCCTCTTGGACAAAACGATATAATGGAGTGCGCATCACTCCACATTCATCACCGGTCATTATGGAAGGAAATCATGCCGACTGACATCATCATGCCTCAGATGGGCGAATCCATCGTCGAGGGCACTATCACCAAGTGGTTGAAGAAGCCCGGAGACAAAATTCAGCGCGACGAACCGCTGTTCGAAATCTCCACGGACAAAGTGGATGCGGAGATTCCCGCCCCCGCCTCCGGCGTTCTTCAGGAAATCAAGGTTTCAGAGGGCAGCACGGTTGGCGTGAACACAATAGTAGGTACGATCTCTGCGGACGGCGAAGCGATCGCCGCCAAAGCACAGCAGGCGGCCGCCATCGCGGAACGCCCTGCTCAGGAAAAGAAAGAAGAAAAGAAGCCCGCGGAGGCTCCAGCCCCGGTCGCGGCCCAAGAGTCCCCTGAAGACGACGAGACCCGCTCATCACCGCTCGTCCGCAAGATCGCTCGCGAGCACGGCGTCAATCTCTCCCAGGTTTCCGGCACCGGCCTAGGCGGGCGCATCACCAAGCAGGACATTCTTTCCTTCATCGACACTCAGTCGTCCCCTCCGGCGTCGGCACCGCCGATTGCGGTCGTGGCGCCGGCCACTCCTGCCCCCGTGCCAGCCGCTGCGCGGACTTCCTCACCGGCTCCCGCTCCCTACCCCGGCGACCTCGTGCCTTTGACCAACATGCGCAAGATCATCGCCCAGCGCATGATCGAATCCCGCCGCACCAGTGCCCACGTGCATTGTATGTACGAGGTCGATTTCACCCGCATCGTAAGCCTGCGTGCCAGGCACAAAAGTGGCTTCGAGCAGCGCCACGGCGTGCGCCTCACCTTCATGCCCTTTTTCGTGCGCGCCGCAATCATCGCCTTGCAGCAATGGCCCGTCATTAACGCCTCGATGGAAGGCGACAACCTCCGCTACCACCGCTACATCAACGTGGGCATCGCGGTCGCTCTCGACTGGGGCCTGATCGTGCCCGTCCTGAAAAATGCCGGGGACCTGAACTTCCTCGGCCTGCAACGCGGCATCACCGATCTCGGGGAACGCGCCCGCGGCAAGAAATTGAAGCCCGAAGATGTCGAAGGTTCCACCTTCACGGTCACCAACCCCGGCCAATTCGGCGCTGTCTTCGGCCTGCCTATCATCAATCAGCCGAATGCCGCCATTATGGGCGTCGGCGGCATTACCAAGCAGCCGCTGGTCATCACCGACGCCGATGGCAACGACTCCATCGCTATCCGCTCCGTCGTTCACCTCACCCTCGGCTACGATCACCGCCTCATCGATGGTGCCGTCGCCGATCAGTTCATGGCTTTGGTGAAATCTACTCTCGAAGGATGGAACGAGGAAGTCGGCTAGGAGGGATCAGGCGTTCGGTTTGACGGTTGCCGCTTGCTGCTTGCACCAGGTTGAAGCGTTCAGGCACTCCACCGTCCCATCGATGATCTTCGAGATCCCATCCCTGAACTGTTCCGGATTGATGATTTCCCGCTCGGCCACGGCATCCGCCGTGGCCAATGCGTTTTGCAAGAACGACATCGCCGCATCTTTCTTTTGCTCCCCGGACTTGTTTCCGAACAAACCCTCAATTCCATTGACCAGAGCGGGAACAAAAGCAATCCCACGCAGAAGTTGCGATAGAAAATCCATACTTCCTCCTTGGTAATTCTCGTGACTCCTCGGCTGCTATGAACCAAAGCCGTCGGACATCTTTCACAGCGTTGTTCGAACCCCTAGCTCAGACTGGCTAGAACCTCGTTGATCGAGGTCAGATTGGGGTCCGCCCCATCGGAGGCTCTTTCCACCAATGTCAGGCAGGCTTTCAGTTCATTCGCCTTGACCAACGCCAACGCAAGCATGCCCTGAATGTCGAATCCTTCCGACCCTGCGCTCTTGAGGGTACTTGCGGTTGGAGCCGTTAAGGTTTTCAAGTTTGTAAGGATTGTGGTGCTTGGCGTTGTGCTCATCGTTTCCTCCCCTGTGTGGCGAAATATCTCATGTGCAATCGAGTCTGTGGCGGCACAGATGGCGGCCGCTGCTCAACCCTCAGACTACTTCAGCCAATACTTATGCAGCGCGATACCCACGCTGATCCCCGCGCTAATCGCCCCATTTACCAGTCGGTTGTGAACGCTGTTGCGCAAGTCGTTTCGCTCCAGAATGCCGACCTTATCTTCCATCACTTTCATTCGCCCAGGCTGCCCGTTACCCACCAACGCATCCATCTTCGTTTCCAGCCGGACAAGCTTGTCCAATACCTCGCGTTGAAATTCAATGTCGATCGCTCGCAGCGCCAATTCTCTTTCGCTTATCATCCTGATCCTCGTTTATCGCCTGGAATTTACAACGGATAGTCGACATGCAGAGCTGCCGAGTAGCGTGAGTACCTGGGCGGAGAGTAACTATCGTAAAGCCGCAGAAAATAGGTTTGCGCCCTTGCCAAACGCGCCAGAGTGAAAGTTTGGGTGTTAAACCTTCCCAGCAGATTCCGGTCGTTCGCTTGGCCCCAGCCAAAGTCGTTCGCTCGCACCTCAATCCCCAGGCCGGCGTCAGGCGCCAAACCCGCATCGACCGAAGCTGTAGTCGGCGTCACCGCCGTGATTTGCGCTTCCGTCAGATCTTGCTGGTAGTATTCGCCTACCTGCGTAGTTTGCAGCAGCGGCGGTTTGTCCTGCGCTGAGATTGTCGTCTCCGTCGACGCATATTCAATCGCCAGTGGACAGGCCAGATCGTTCGCAAACCCAATCGAGTAAAGACCCCGATCATCCGCCAGGTCGTAAACTGCGATCTCCACCTGCCGCGCGATGGCAGAAAACCTCGCACCGCGCGAAGCGACATTCACCGCGATCCCGTCACCGGGGAAAATGTCAGCCGCGGCGCCCGGCAGGAAATCGCTCCAGGTTTCGTAGATCCCCGACCACGCGTCTCCGGTCGAATCGTCCAGAATGGCGAGCGCCACGCTTTCGCAATCCTTCTCCGTCCGCACCTCCGGATTCTTCGCCACCCTCACACTACCTCTGGTGCCGTCATCGGCGCCCTGCTGCATTGCGGTCACGCTCGCCTCATTCTCCACCTGCGCCACCGCCCGGCCAGAGCTGCGATAGCTCGCAACAATCAATTGGTTCAACGCCGGAACATACTGCGTATAAAAATTCAGCGCCGGGTCGCTGGTGATAGCGCACTGCCCCCCATCGGCCGCCGCTCCTACCAACTGCGTAACATAGGTGCTGTAGCTGCCGTCCTCGTTGGCCACAGCTGTTCGCACCTCCGGAAGCGCGATGTGGGCCACATAGGTATAGGAAATACTGCATTGCATACTCGTAGCGTTCACCAGCGCGTACGTGCAGAACCCGGGCGCGATGCTAATCACCCCGTCATAAAGCGCCGTCGCCGGAGCCAGCAACGTCGCCGCATTCGTCGGGTCGATGTCCTGCACTTCCAGAACGAATCTCACACTCGCTGGAACTGCCGCACCGCCCCACCCGCTTCCCGCCGGATGCAGCGACGAGTGGTAGGTCTCGCCCGCGCGATACACTTCCATCGAATACATATAAGTCGTGAAGAAATATTGATGCCCCGGCGTCGTCGTCATCGCCGTCCCGCTTACCGATCCATTAATAAGCGCCTGAATCGTTGAAACCGCCCCCGCAGGCTCAACCTGGAATCCCGCCAGGCATCCTTCCTCCGAGACTGCCCCTCCATAAAGCCCGCCGATCACTCCCTGCGACGCTGCGGTGAAACTCACATCCCCGTGCTGCAACTCCATCGCCCCCCCAAGTTCGACTTGATCGAGGAAGCTCACCGTAGTCTGCCCGTCCACCCCCGTTCCGCCCGCAATCTGTAAGGTCTGCGCCACCACGGAGATCGCCGCGGCCGGGTCGCTCACGTTCCACGTCGTCGGGTCCAGGCCCGGTCCCAGATATTGCTCATCGATCAGCGCAGGTTTGGCCTGGGCAAACGGCGTCTGCGAGAGATAAAATTTCGGGGTTTCTCCGTCGCCCGCAAAATAGTCTCGAACATAAGACTGCGGCTCCTCCCCTCCAATGACCGTCACCTCATTCACCAGCAGATTCGGACGCATGAGCGACAAACCCTCGGGAGAGAAGTTGGCGTCGCTCTCATTCAACTCATAGGAGACGGCCCCCACTGGCGCCAGAATGAGAGCTCCCTTCATGCTGCGGAAGCTTGCTCGTGCCGCAACCGCGATTTCCGCGGCATGAAAAGAAAAAGTTTTCTGTGGATTCACCGCATAGGCGGCCAGTGTGTCCAGCCCTTGTACCGCGCTTGTATCGAACCACCCCGGCAACAAATCCTCCGCCAACTGCCGGAGCGCGCTACCCGCGCTCCGGCCCACAAAAGGGTAACGGTTGGGAAGAGATTTCTGGTCCAGCAGGGTTTCGTCGCTCTGCGCCGCAACATTGTAGCGGTACACCGGCCCCTGCTCCCCCCATCCCAGATACTCGTATAGCGGAGCTGTGACGACGTATCCCGTGAACACGTCGCTGCCATTCGCCTTGCCCAGCGTCACTCTCGCTCCGATCACCGGGATGACAAACTCCGCAGAGTTCGCCACCAGGCTGAACTGCAACTCCGCCGGCTGATTAAGCTTGCGCAGCACCTTCGGCAACTTCGTCGTATCCAACTGTGTTGTGTAGTCCTGTGGCCCTTGCCCCTGAAGATTATCGATAGTCAGTTTCATAGAAGCCCTGGAATGCGACCTTTCCCGTTGCCGACACGGTCTCTCTCGCCTGCTAAGACTCGAATCGACGACTCCAAATTCGTGCGATCTCGGAGATAGCCTTAGATTGGCACATTCTGTGCCCTTGCCCGCCCGCTCGCTTATCCCTCTCGTACTATCTGCTTCCCGAGCTGGAACCCTTCTTCGGGCGCACAACATGCCTGTCTACAAAGACTGGATTCCTCACTCAGTAAATAGCCGCCATCCCTGCCGGAAAATAACTGCGATAGCAGAGCACCATTTGACCGTCGTTCATGTCCGTGTAAGGAAGCGCGATGAATGACGCATGCAGCGCGACTGACATGAGGGGCCCTCCCATGGGCTCATACTCTTCCCGGATAAATTTCTGAGAAGACCCGGCAAGGTCACCCGTTGAGTCTGTCTCAGCGCCCGAATTCCCCGAACCCCCGCTCTTCGGTGGCTTCCATCCCGCGCCCGACTTCATTTTCATCCCGCGCGCCCCGGCTCCGGGATTTGGACTTAGCCTCGGGTAGTAAAAGCAAATTCGCCCCCCCGACTCCGCCTCTACCACAAATAAGGCCGACCACTCCTGAAAGAATGATCCCCCTTCGCGGTCCACGAATGCCACTACCCCTTGTGCGGAAGCCCCGCTCGCTGGCGTCCCTGCTAATAGCGGCTGCGCCAGAGTCACCGCTGCGGCCGTCGCCCCCACCACCCGGCCGACGTTAAATGTCACACGCCGAATGTAGTTCGCATCGTTGTTCACCGCTGCGGAACCGCTCACATACGCCGCCGAAATTCCTGATCCCACATATCCCACCTGTTCTTGATAGTCGAGATCCACCGCAATCACGCTGCCCGGCGGAAACGCGCTCTCCGCACCCGCACCCAGCACCAACAGGCTCGCCGTCGACCCCGGCAGCACCGCAGCCGCAGGGATGGGCGTCCCGCCCGAGGGCCCTGGCGCGGCGCTTGGGCTGGTAGCCAGCACGTTCATATGCTCCGAGCCGCCCGCCAGGGCCATCTGCAATTTCCCCCACTCTCGAAAGTTGAACTCGACCCGAGCTTCGCTGGGCCCGCGAAACTGCAAAGATGGCATGACCTTGGCCCCAGATCGCACCACCTCGGCAGGCGTGTCGTAGAACCGCTCAAAGCGGTCGATCCAACCTAGATCAAGCCAGGGCGCTGGAGGCGAATCGAGGGCGAATACTCCACTCGCTCCGGGATCAAAGATCGTGGGCGTCTCGCTTACTCGATTGACCGGAGCGAAGTACGCCCGCATCTGCCGCATAACCGGTAACATCGCCGGTCGCAAGGGAGTCGTACTCATAACAGCGTTACCTCCGCAAAGAAGAAAACTGTAAGCTCCGCCCTCCGCTCGGCGCGTCCATCTTGGTAGGCTTGCTCGTACATCGCCCGCCGAACTGCGCGCCCTTGGTAGGCCAGCGAATTGTCTTCCACCCCTAGGGTGGTTGCTTCTTCAAAGCTTGGCTGGTTCCAGAAAACGCTCGTCCCCAGGTCCACGCTGGGCGATTGCGAATAATCCAACTTTTCCGTATTCGTTGGCTGGCAGATCCCCAGAAGTTCGTTGTCGAGTTGGCCCAGCACGCGCCCTCGATCCACCATGCTGGGAACCGTTCCCAGCGTGTAATACGAGATCACGCATTCCAGGCCCATCAGCGCCGCATTCCCCGCATGACCGTCGATCACTCCCGCCGTTCCCCACTCGAGGTAAAACACATTCGGCTGGGCTTCGATCGCGGCGGGCGCCAGGTTTTCAATCGCCACCACCGCCGGCGAAGTCGCCCCATTGATGGTTACCGTCCTCGTCGGATTCAGTCCGCCGAGCCTCTGCTGCAGCGCAAGCAGAAAACTATCCTTCGCAAATTGCATGACACCCGCCTTCTGCTGATGGCCAATAGTTACGAACCGTCAGCGATTCAAGTTGTTTCACGTCACCGATCGAGAAATCCACGGACAAAGTCCCGAATATCAGAGCCGTCCTGAAAGAGCGCCCTCTCAGCACCATCCTGCCTAATGCGCGTGAGGATGGCCTTGAGTGGGCGCGCGTGAGAACTGCTTTTTCGACGGAACTGTGGGATGAGGCCCTCAAGAACTCCGGCCCCGAAGGGGCGGGATATGAAAGCCCGGCACGGCAGTGCCGGGAAAAGTAGGTCTGGACGCGAGTCCCGCAGGGACGGCAGGAGTTCTCACGCACACGCTTTCGCCCACTCTTCCCGCATCGCTGCCTCCCGTTAATCGGGACACTGGCATACGCCGCTCACTCCACCGCCGTAACGACATAAAAATACGCCGTTCCCGCGAAGTTCTCCGTCACTACTCCCTCCACATGAAAAAGATCGCCGTCGTACTGCAATCCCAGGCACGCCTTGAAAACACTTTCCGCCGCGCCCATACCCAGCGCGCATAGTTGCGTCTCGATCGCCGAGGCCGGCAGCGTGAACTCAATCCGGCGGCTCGGCCCCAGATTCCCGGTGGGAAGGTTCTTGGTGACCACAGGCGAAATAACCAACTCCTGCACTCCAGGGTCGACCAATCCCAACTGCCCCGCCGGGCCACTTGCCGTCGCGATCGCCGGCAATAACAAACTGACCTGATCCCCACCCAGCGCAGCCAGCATGGCATTCGCCGCCCGCACCAGGGCCGATCCACAAATTCCGCTTCCCATAATCCCTCCCCCTCTGCTCTCTCATCTTCAATTCAAAATCCCGACGGCCAATGACTGACGACCAACGCCCTTCCCTATGCGCCCTTCTGCGCCACATACGGCGCCAGCAAACTCCGCACCATGTCGTCCATTAGCGTTGGTGCAAAATACTGCAATCGCAGCTGATTGATCTGGCTGGCTTGCACATTCAGCCCCGGCGTCGCTTGCGCGTTCTTAACAATCTGTGCGCATGCCACCTGCACTGGCCTCGGTATCTCAGTCCACCCCGCGTTGTAAACCACATCCACCTCGTTGAAGAACAATCCCAACGCGTTCACCGGAAATGTCAACTCCCCGTTCGCCTCCCAAATGTCGATCGTGGTCGGATCGATCGTGGTCCACATTCCCGGCAGCGAGAAAGCCAGCGCGAACTCCAGGCTCATCTCCGGAAAGGGCCACTCGCCCCGGCGCGGAATCGCGTAACGCCCCTGCAGTGCCACGACTGCTGTCGTCGCTGGCGCGATCGTGACCATCGGTAGATAACTCACGCGCACCGTATTCAGCTCCGGCGGCATCTTCAATCGCTCTTCGTATTGGTTCACCCCCAGCGTTGCCCGCCGGCAGTGGGCATCGATCATGGCCGAAGCCGCCGTCACCCACGATGGATCCGTCGTCGCATCCAGCCCATAAGTCAGATAATCCGTTGTCGCCAGATAGTTCATAAGGGGCTCTCAGTTCTCGCTCGCAAAATTGAATTGCGCAACAGATGTCGTCGGCTGCCGGTCGCAGGTCACCGGCCGATGGGCCAACGACGAACGACCGACGACCAACGACAGTTTCACCTATCGCTCAACGTTCACCTGGTAATGCGCGAAGTTCGCCCCCTTCACCACCGGTGCGCCAAACTTCACCACCACCATCTGCTGGGTTAAAGCATTGGGCAGCCCCAGCTTGAACACCCGCGGATTCGGATCGCTCAGCCAGTGATACTCGATCAGTTCCTCGGTCACGATGTAAATCGGATACACTGCGGAGCCAGGAGCGCCGGGCGTATAGGGAATGGTCCAGTCTGGAATGAGCGGCAGCTCTCCAGCTTGCGTGGTAAGCGCCTTCACTCGGAACCCTCCCGTGACATCCACCGTGTTGAGCACTACGTTGTATTCCGTCTTCATCTCCTGGTCGATCAAATCCAGCGTCACTGGATTGGCGTAAATTGCCGTCGGACGCACCGCGTAGGACGAGTTCGACACCATGTTTGCAATCGTGGTCTTCACGCCATTCACAATGCTCGCCCCGACCGCCACTGTAGCCGTATTTCCGCCCGCCGCAATCTGCCCAATCACACCGAAATATTGCAACGTGGTCGGCGAGCTGAGTGAAGTATCGGAGCCGTTCCACAGCGCAACATCGTGCGTGCGCAGCAGTCCGTCCACCGAATCGGCCAGATCCTTCGCCTGCAAATAGGCGAACTGGCTTTGCTCCGCGGTCACTTCCAGGTCGAACAGGTTGTAATTGATCTGCGATACCAGGGCCTTGAGCGGGACCGCCAACTCAATGCGGGTCGGCGCTCCCACCGTTGGCGCAATATTGCGCGGATCCACGAAGGCCTGCGCCGCCGAGGGCGAATTGATCGCGGTCTCTTCGAAGAACCGCGATGGATGCCCGGTTGCCGGAACCTGTTTGATTCTCTGCCCAAAGGCTCCGCGCCGCCGCACAATGTCGAAGATCTCCGTCTGGTACCGGTCGATCTCAATCGCGCCCGGTCCAAGGTAGTCGGCCGACGCGTACAGATCCACAAATTTTCCTGCCATGTTCTCTCCTTATTTGATTTTCTCTGCGTTAGAAACTCGTGCTTTTCTGCGCCAATAGAAAAAGGCACGATCTTCTCGTGCCCCTTGTCATCCAATTCGAACTCACTCGTCACCCGCTTCAATCTGGAAGCTGGAAGCTCCTCAGTCGATAATCCCCGCCCTCGCCAACTCCGACTTCACCGCAATCCGATGCTCCACGCTCAGGCTCTGCAGAGTCTTATCCAGCACGCCCCGGTCGATCTTGTCGTTGCCCGCTTCCTCCGAGGCTTTCGCCAGAATCGCCGATGCCATGGGAGCCAGGGTCTTCCGCGCCATGCGGGCAGCCTGCACCTTCAGATCCGCATTGGATTTTTCCAGCTCCGCCATGCGCTCCTGCAACTGCCGCGCCCCTTCCCCTCGCGCCGATATCTCATGCGTCGGCCGCTCTTCCACGGCCGCCACAATCCGATCCACTTTCGTGCTTAGCGCCTCCTGCTGCCTATCCAACCGCCCCAACACACGATCCAACGATTCGGCTGCGTTCGCCAGCCGTTCCGCCGTCGCCGTCAACTGCTGCATCACTTCTTCATTCATGCTTCCTCCTCCGCTGCCCGGAACTCCAAAGCTTTTTTCTGTCCCGCCAGCTCACGCCAATTCGATCCATGTGTCCTGGTAGGCCGCTTTATCTTTTCTCAGAATCGCAGCCCCTGTGAATGTCACCTTCTCCAGTATCCAAACCGCAGAGCTCTGATCCGCCAACTGGACGTCGGTCACTTCATACGACATTCCTAGTCCCCTGGCGGCCGTCCCCGTGTGGGTCTCCGCACGTATCGTTGGCAGGCTTGCCTCTTGCCGCCTGTCTTTGCTGCAGCGACTCTGTCAGACTCAGCAGTTGGGCCGCGACGTTCCGCAGCGCCGACCTCAATTCCTTATGGCCTCCGCGTAGCACTGGTTGGCACGATGAACCTTTCGCCGCGAGCCCATTATCCCTTCGGGGTCGTCTTGAGGCGAGCTCGTGATTACACCTTAAGCCCTCGGACCTTGCAATCTCTTCCACGATTTCTGGAAAGTCCCTGGCAAATAAATATCCGCCGAGTTCGATACTCCTACCCACGATCTCTGCCCGGGTGATTATCCCGACCTTGCGGCGCACGTCGTGCCGGTCGAGCGCGGGGGAATAATCCACCCCCATGCCGAGCAGCGACGGCAAAGCCGCTTCCGCCGCCTTCTTCGTGAGGATCACCCTGTGTCCCTTCGCGCCCGAGGGCGCCCGCTCTGAAGGCACATCCACCATTGTCAGCACTCCCCGAAACGCCGCCCGGTTCGGATGTCCCGCTACCTCCGGCATCGTCACGGCCATGCTCTTCAAATCCATCGCCATCGTCTTCTCCCATTCCCAATGTCGCCCTGTGCGAAGTCGAAGATCTCTGCCTTATCTCACTTACGATTGTGGCGAACTCCCAGACACCAATCCCTACTCCCCACTCGTTCCTAAATCTGCCAGACCCCTCATCCTTCTGACCTCATTCACCGTCAACACTCCGTTTTGCAGCATAATCTGCTGGATCTGCGCCTCTTCCAGCGGATCCTGTGTTTCCAGCTCCGCGAACACAAACTCCAGATCATTCCATCCAAGCCGCTTTTGAATCGCATCCCGCGTCAGATGCTCCGCCAGCAACCTCGCCGTCGGTACAATCGCCTGCCGAAACGCCATGTCGTTGTATTCCTCCGCGGTGGAGCGGTTTACGTCCCGCTCCACCCCGAGATAAAACGGAGGAAGGTCGAAAGCGTCCGCGATAATGCGCAGCAGGAACTCCTGCCACTGCAATCGCAAGTCGGCATCGGTGCCGCCTCCAAAGCGCAGCACCTCCGGTTTGCTCTCGACCGATAGGATGGGCACCCGCCCCGTGCCCTCAATCTCGTCCTGCCACCAGCGGATCAGCCGCTCGTGATGTTCCGGTGTCAAATCCTGCAACCACAGCGCATACTGCACCACCGAATTGGACGCCAGCCGCGCTGCGTACCGGTGCGCCCCCAAAAATGCATTGATTGATTCAAACGCAACTTCTAGCCGGCCCAATCCAAACGGTGTATGGGTCCTCGGATTCAGCCGCAGGTAAATCAACTCGTCGTCATCCAGCGTGATCTGGCTCTTCGCCCCCGATTGATCCGTCACCTGCAGATACCGCCCCCCCTGCGGAGACCCATCCCACGTCAGGTTCATGCGAATCGACGCGCCATCCACCGGCCACAAGAGCAGAGGACGTTTCAGATCGCCCGAGGTTTGTACCTCGATCGCTCCATACCCTCCGACGATGATGTCTTCCAACACCTGCTCGGAAAACGACCGGAACGAATCGTCGGGATTCGGCGCGTTGAAATTCTCCACCAGAATCTGCACGCGCTCCTCACCATCAGGAATCGCATCGAGCGACATTCCCTGCCGCGGCTGAATTCGCCATCGCATTCCCGCAATGCGATCTTTGATCGTGTTGATCGCTCTCCTCGGCGCCGGAATCTCCGAAAACCGCCGCAAGTTATAAGCCGTCGGCTTCGGCATAATGTCGCCCGGTGGCCCATACGCGTTAAAAATGGATGGCAACGGCAGCGTCCGCCGCTTCTTCTCGTCCTTCAGCGAACTCGAAGCCGCCGCCGACACTCCCGCAATCCGGCGCATTGCGCCGCGCAACGTCTCTTTAATATTCATAAGATTTGTTTCTCTCTAAAGATTCTTGTGCGGACAGCCACGTCAGCTATCCGTCGAGCGGGGCAAGATCAGGCCAGGACTCCCGCTCCTGCGAGATTGCAACCGTTTCAAGAGAAAAGCCCCGCCGAAGCGGGGCATATTTCCAAGGCCAATCTACGATCACGGCATATTGCTAAAGCCCCAGAAGAGCTGCAGCGCCGACGCACGCAAGGGCAATCGGAATGATCAATCTCGGTCTTCCGAAGAAGCAAAGGATAAAAGCTCCCAGCAAGATCCGAATAGCACCCTTCTCCCAAGAGTCCATCCAGCGAACTTGATCACCGACTCCAACCCCAGTTTGCCAGTCTCCTCTCGGCGTCAATAACCCATTGACCGGCCACAGCAAAATGGCGGTCGAAGCCAGCACTAGCGATCCGAACGTAGCCCGGTTGCGCCAGTTTCCAGACTCGGCTCGCATTCGAGTCAAGTAAACAAAACCACGCATAAGCAAGCCCCGCCGGCGCGAAGAGAATCAACATAGTCGCAAATGTATTCAAGCCCTCAACTCCAATCGCGCCAATTCGGCGATAGCTCCCATATCCGCCGACGGGGCAATCTTAATCTTGCTTTCTGCCATCATCTCCAGGGCAAATCCGATCTCACTGCGGGTCCGGTCCAACCCATCTTCGACCACGGCGGTCAACATCGGCACACCCTCAGCGATGCGCTCCATCTCTGGCACGATCTTCGGATATCGAGCCGCCAGCATCACCGCCGAGTCCACGCTGGCTCTCATTGAGACCGCATGAAATAACTTGATCTCGCCGCCGAACCTGTACCCGAAATCAAACTCGAAAGGGTCCCCCGGCTTTGAGTATGGCTCCGCGGGAAGACTGTTCAAAAGCGCCAGTACTCCGGCCTTCTCGAACTCATCGCGCATCTTTCCCAAAATCTTCTGCCGTCCCGCTGGCTGTCGTATCCGCCGCAGCTTTGGTGTCTCCAAAAAGATTTTCGCCATCTCCTCGACTTCGAACGCCACTTCCCGATCCGTTAAAGAAGGCATAACTGTCGAAACCTGCACGAGATTCGAAAACGACTCCTCCATCTTCTTCAGTATCGACATTTGATCCTTCGTCCTTCCGATCTCTTGCCGAATCTCCTTCTCTAGGGCGAAAAGCACGTCCAGGTCCGCATCGGGATCCAGGCAGAGTAACCTGCCCCAATCCTTCATGAATCGCACGTCAATCAGTTCCACGCCATTCGGCCCGTGGTCGAGCGCCATCAATCCGAAGTTGACGAATTCCCCCTTCACCGCGTCCGGCACATACCGCAGCAAGAAAAATTCAAGTTGTCGCCGGTCGCCCATTAAGCTCTACCCTGTACTCCTCTGTCCCCTGTGCTTGAGACTTTGTCTGCGCCTGCTCCCTCCACCCCGGAAATGGCCGCCGCGCTGACAATCGAAACGCCTCGATCAACTCCCGCACCACACTCCGCCTCGCTATTAACGTTCGCATCAGCTTCTCTAACTCATCCCACTCGCCGCCGTACCACTCCGGAGGAATCTCTCCCGCCAGCGACCACACCACATCCTCTTCCATCTTCTCGACCCGCGACAAATACGGCTCAAACGACTCCCATCCCCGCACCCCTTCGTACACTTCATTCCGCGCGTACACCCCCCGCAGCGGATAGTCGGGAAACGTCCATTCCCCCGCGTTGAAGCAATATCCCTGATCGATAAACGCCGCCGTATATTTTTTCTCCCGCAGCTTTCTCCAGAACGCCGCCTGCCGGCCGTTCGCATTCCCCGTCCACTTATCGACCACCAGCATTCCGGCAAACGCCTCCAGGTTCCGCACCAGCCCAAACATTTCCGCTGGCAGATAATCGAACACCTGCCCCTCCAGCGGATTCACCGCATAGCGCGACCCAAACTGCAATCCCGCCTGGCACGGAATCGTGTTGTGCGCCAACTGAATGCTCAACTCCGCCGTGTGCTCCACCAGCCAGTCGTTTACTTCCACCACTTCCGTCCGTGGCACCGGCAGCCCCGCTCTTTCCGCCAGCCTTGTTCCCAGCATTTCATTCGCCAGCACCCGCAAATGCTGTGGATTATTTCGAAACTTCACCACGTAGAACTGCCCATCGGAGCAGCGCATCAGATGGCCCTGCGCGCCGCCCCGCATTCTTCTCACGTGTTGGACTGCTTCCACCAATCTTTCATTTCAGCGAAATCTGCCGCCGCCCCCACTCGGGGTGACATCGTACTCCAAAAGCGCCATTTGGCTTGTGACAAGTGACCTTGCGTATTCGGTTTTCCTATCCCTCCATCGTCAGGCTCGTCATTTCGAGACCTCTTCTCTTCGCTCCTCGCCCTGCACTTTCTCGGCGCACCGCCAGCGCAATCGCCATCGCCATCACACAATCGTCATGCGCGCCATCGGCCGCTGCGGCGTTGCCATCTGGGCGGCGCACGAAGGTTCTGCACTCCTCCAGCAATCGCGGACTAAGGAACAGCTTCGGCTCCGCCGCTATCACCGCGGCCATATTCTCGATCATCGCCGGCCGCGTGGCTGCTGACGTAAGCCATCCCAACTGCCCGTCCTTCTCGTAAATGTTTGGGCACTCCATGTCTCGCAAATGGGCCAGCACGCCGTGGCCGTGATTGTTCCGCTCCACAGCCAGCAGGGCATTCCCATAGGTCCGCGCCAGTTCCGCCGTGCGCCGAGCCAATTCCAACGGGGGGAAATGCCCCCTCGACTCAGCGCACTGCAATCCACTCGCTCGTTCGATCACCTCTGCGCAGGCATAGTCTCCCTCGCTGCCCCCTCCCGCCGCATCCACTCCGATGATGTAATCCTTCCCCGCTTGCGGCGGCAGCCAAACCAGCAACCGGCCGTTGTCCTGCGATTGCAGTTCTTCTGGTGCTGCTTGCGAAGCGTCCTCAATGGCCGCCAAATCAAACACGCATTCTCCCGAAGCCAAAAAGCACGAACTTGCGTCCTCCGCATACTCCTGCCCCGCCAATGACCGCAACAATTTCCACTGCTTGCGTCGCCAGGCGATTTGCCCTTCTGCAAGCCCATGCTGCCCCATCAGCAAAGTCTCTTCCGGAGTAAGCGCCCCCGAAAGCACAGGCCCTAGCGTCGCTTTCTTCCTCTTCTTCGCCGTCTCGTTGTAGCTTTCCTCATACCACCAGGGGAAAAAATGCTGCGTGTATCCTGTCTCGCCCGCCTTTTGCCACTCATCGTAGAATGCGCCCGATGCCCCGTTCGGCGTCGACTCCAGCACCACCTCCCCCTCGGGCGCCACCGCCGCCCGCAAAGACGCCAGTGTGTCCGCCGCGTTGCGCGCCCAGCGGGAGACCTCCGAGCAGTGCAGGTAATGAATCGTCATCCCGCGCCCCGCATTCGCATCCGCCGTTTCCACCCGATATTCGCTGTCCAACAGGGGAAACACCAGTTGACGGACATTGGCGCGCGAATAATTCAGCGCGCCCCGGCGCACCGCTTCGGGCAGTTTCTCCCAGAAGCGCCGCACAATGTTAAAAATCGCTTCCGCCGATTCCGGCGTGTGTGCCACCTGCACCGCCAAACTTCCCGGCCGGGTTATGGTCTGCAAAAAAAATCTCGCGGCAATATAAGTTGTAATTCCCACCTGCCGCGCCTTCAGCACAATATTCTGTTTGCCGCACCGCCGCGAATATTCCCGCTGCGCCCGGTTCAGCCGCAGATAACTGTTCCCCCCCGTTCTTGGCCGGATCTTCAGCAATCCGGCGATCAGGAAGTCGCGCACGCTCTCCTCCCCGACCATCTGATCGAGAAACGGCCCCCATTGCTGCAGTAAGTAAAGGTCACCTTTCACGTTTCACCTTTCTTGTAGATCGGCTTTTTCCAAAACCAATCACCGCCCTCACACTTCCGTCGAATCCTCATGCCTCATCCGTGCATATTGTCGAAGCCCGTCCCGCAACGCCATGCTCCGGTCGGTCAGTCGATAGAGCCCCTGCCAGTCCCGCTTCAAATCCAGTTGCGGATCGTACCCGGCTTTCGCCAGAAACTTCCATCGCTGGTCATAAGCGCGGTCTCGCTTCGCCCCATGAAAAAGATGATTCACCAGTCCTGGCAGGTATCCGACGTTCTGCCGTATGAATCTCTCTGCTCTGTCCTGCCAATCGCGGCACAACCGCACGTACGCCGGCGAATAACCCGAATACAAAGATCGATGCACCTGTCCTACCAGCGCCGATGCCATATGCCAGTCGCCGGAGCCAAGAATTGCATGATCCAACAACATTCCCACATGCTCCAGGGAGCTCCGTCTCGCCGCCCACGCAAATCCCGGATGCCAGAACTGCTCGCTCTTCGCGCTTTGGTACCCATAGCCGCCCTTCTGTTCCATGAACACCGGTTCATGCGGGCGCGGCCGGTCCGTCACCCACTTGTAGAGAAATCCCGGAGTCGTCACCAGCGGCTCGTAGTTCGGTCCCACATCCTGCGCGTGGCTGAACATCTGCAGCACGTCGTAATGCTGCAGAAGCTGCACCGTCTCCTGCGCCCAATCCGGCCGGTTAAATTTCACATCCGCATCGATCCATGCCACATAGTTCGCGGCCACCGGCAGGCGCTGGATCAGCAAGTTCAGCGCGTTCTCCTTGTGCCAGATCTCGCTCGCCGTTCGCAGCTGCAGATGCCGAGGGTTCCCCGCCTGCGTAACCTCAAACAGCCGGTCGCCAAATGCCACTTCTGCGGTATATAAAATCGCTCCGGCCGCTGCGCACTCCCGCTCGAACATCCAATAATTCCAGTAGCGGGAACGCCAGCGCAGCGGATTCTCCAGCATTGTCACTACATAGAGCGGGTCCGGAAACGCATGAACCCCCGGCCGCGCCTGGGAAGCATGGTCGATCCCTTGCCCAGACGACGCTTGTCGCACCACCAGATCGTCGCTCACCAGTTCATCTCCTCGGATTGCAATCGCCCTTCCTATTTCAACAGTCCAGCGCTCGACCAACGCTCGAGCCGCCCATGGGAATAAATCCGCAGTCCCGCCGTCACATGATCCAGTTCCCCGTTGCCCGTCTTCGCGGTCATAGTGGCGTTATAGGAACGCACGAACTCACTCGCCGTCAGCGGAGCCTGCCGCTTCGCCTCTTTCCTCGTCGTCTCCATCATTTCCGGGGACGCGCCCGTTTTAGCCAACGGAATGACCTCCTCCATCGACGCGACCTCCGAGATCAACAGCCCCACCACCGCGCTCACCTTGGCCTGGATCGCCGCATCCTTGATATGCAGGGCAGGCAATAGGCCGTTCAACGTCGACTGCGCCGCGCCCATCGTTGCCTGGATCTGATTCAGCAATCCAGGCTTCCCCGGCGCATCGGCTTTTTCGTACTCCGCAATCAGCGACTGCAGCAACTGCAAGTCCGCTCCCGCCTGTGCCCCCGCATTTTGAATGGCCTGCAAGTCCGCAGCGGAAATACTCTTCCCTTCAAGCGTCCCCACCAGCGTCAATAAGTTACCCACCGCCGGCATCAGAGCGGCCACAATTTGTTCCGCCTCCCCAATCCACGCCGTCGAACATCCCGTCCACATCAATACCCCGCACATCATCGCCACCAGGAATGTTCCTGCTCTTTTTCCTTTCATCGTTTCCCTTTCCAATCTGATTTTTCCCTGCCAAAACGAAAGGCACGGCTCTCGCCGTGCCTTGATTTTTAACTCTCCCCGGAAGATCCCTCCCGAGTCTGCGTGAGAACTGCTTTCCAGCGCTCTCCCAACCCGCCAAAGTGTCCGTCTAAGGTGCCGTCGGATACTCCGGGTACAAACATGGGCCGCCGTTGGGATAACAGTATTGATTGGCTGACTCCGCGGCATCGATGTTGGAGATGTTTGCTCCCATCGCGGCGCCATCCGAAGCCGGATTCGCTCCCCTGGCGCAGTATGCGCTGGTCGATCCTCCGGAGCATAACAGCGCATAGCCGTGATAATCGGCGAGCGTCAAGGGCATCGAACTCGTGTTCATCGCGCCCACAAACCCCACGCAGTTTGTTGCCGTCGAGCCAGCGCAGTTCGCCGTCGCCGGGAAGTAAATCGTGTTGGGAGGGTTACACCCCACAGAGTTCGAGCATCCTGAGACCGGGATGGCGCGGTTGTTGTCGAACTCTGTATAAGAAGAAGCGGCATCCCCAGGGCACACATCATAAGCCCAGTTCGCCGACTCGAAATCGGACCAGAACTCCTCTGCCGTGGTCCCGGCGGTCACATGCAATCCCCCGATGCAGCTCGTTCCAAAAAGAGTGATGTTGTCCTGATACGCGAAATTCATCATGTGCTGCGGCCCGTCAACTCCATTGGTGGCGTTGCTTGCCGAACTGATGCCGTAGGACCGCGATGAGATCGTGGTCGCATGCCTCCACTGCACATTCTGGGAGCCGCCTTGAACGTTGGTCAGGGTGCAGTAACCCGAACTGTCTCCGCTGGTGACGGAAACCGGGAAGCTGACTTGCAGATTCCCAGCGGCCGGAGTGCCCGTCCACGGAGTCGAACCGGTGACCACCCGAGGGCCCAGAGACCCCAGCCATTGGCTTCCACCTGCGTAGGTCGCGTAGGGCACGTTGTAACCACTTACCTCGCAACCGTACAGCCCGACCGGATCGCCCGCCGACATATCCAGAACCTCGACCGGAGCTACGGGCGCGACAGGTGTAGCCACCATGACCGCAGTGAAGCTGCATCCTGTACAGGTCCCGCTCGAGACGCTGACTGTCGGAGGCGAAACATAAAGGGCGCCGGAATTTGTCACCGACACCGTGCCGATTGACGCCCCGCTGCAAGTGAACGAGCCCGAGCCCATGATCCCTCCGAACCCGCCCGGCGAAGAAAACGCAAGGCTTCCCGCCGTACATGCCGAGCCGCCAGTAAACGCGATCGACGCCACTTGTCCGATACACGTCGCGCCGCCCGTCCCCAAGCCGTATACCCCGATGTCCTGTTCACAATCGGCCGTAAAAACAGCCGGGTTGCCGCTGCTAATGGTTCCTTGCCAGGTCTGCGAGGCTTGATCGAATTCCACACCCGACTGGTGCCCGCCGGAACAACCGGGTACATTGGTTCCCAAGCCATAGAGCAGATTGTTGGAATAATCCATTCGCCGTGGAGGGAACGCTACTCCGCCACCGCCGGAATTCGTCGCGGACCGATTGGAATCCGGCCCATAACAAACATTTCTGAAAACCGTGTTCGACATCACCACGTCGCTCATCTGCGTGTTGTAGTTCTGGCCGCCCGTGAAGAACCCGGTGGAAACGTTCCTCGTTCCCATTGACATGCTCGCCCCGAACTGCCCGCCAGATGTGTCGGAGTTCTCACAGATGTTTCCGTCGAGTACCAGCCGTAAGCCCGACTTTTGCTCAAAGCAGTTCTTGCGGTACAAAGTGAAATTGTTTGGCCAATAGTAGTTGCCGCCATGGTTGTAGCCTGGAACTTCACCATATCCCAGGAAAGCGTAGGGATAACTGCAAACATTCCGGCGGTACTCTCCGTCGGTATTGATCACGTAATAATTCGGACTGGTAATGGAAAGGGTGTTTCCCTGACCTCCGGCAAAGGCGCAAGAGGAGCCGCCGGAAAAGTAATTATGGCTCACGTTGTGCTGCGATCCGAATCCCGTTCCAACCGCGTGCGTTTCCGTCGAAGGTTGAAGAAACTGCGTTGCCGCCGAATCCAGCAGGGAATCGTAGATGCATCCCAATTGAAACCCGTTCGTCGCGGCGTGCGAACCCACCAGCGGAGAAGACCAATCCCCCAGGGCCGCATCGTGGCGAAAGTGAGCGTGGCTGCAAAGCTGGGTGATGGAAGTTTCCGTTCCGTGCTGGCCGAAGCTGAAATAGCTGGCGGCACCCAGATTGCCGTAGCTGCGTTCCGCCGCCACATCTTCCACCACGAAGTGGTCCGGCTGCGCCGCGCCCGCCAGTGCGGAGTTGGCGCACTGGCCGGATCCCGTCGCGAGCGGGCTGCATGCGCTCATGGCGGCACAGCCATTCGAGCTGCAAACTACTTGCACCATAGACTGAAGATCGTTGTAAGCGCCCGTGTTGGTCGCCTCGCCATTGGCCAGCGTGAAGGCGCCGGTGCCGTTCGTGACTAGGGAGGCCGCCGAATAGAGCACACCGGTCTGAATTCCCGCAGAGCTTCGCAACGTCAGCGCCGCTCCCGGCGCGGTCCACGATGCCACGGCGTAAGTGGCGCCGTTGATCGTGATCGAGGTCATGTCGCTGTTGAACCGCTGTCCAGCAACCAGCGTCACCGCCGTTCCGCTGGTATTCACCACTCCCGCCCCGCCGCCGCAACTCGTGTTGTAGCAGACAATGGTTCCGGCGGCATGGGTCTCGCTCCACGTTGCATAAATGCCGCTTTGATTGATCGCCGCCTCCGGTGTCACTGATTCCTGGCTGCCGCCTGTGTCGATTGTCACCGTGGAAGTTCCGCTTCCTCCCAGCATTGGCGAAACATAGCCATTAGCCAGATTCACCAGAAACGTCCCTACGCTCGGGACTGCCGCCACGCTGTAAAGAACCCCCGTCTGGTTCCCCGCGGAAGAGGACAAGGTGATCGACGTCGGGCTGTTCACCGCCGAAACCGTGTAGCCTGTTCCGTTGATTGTGATGGGGAACGGTGTGCTCCAGCCGGTTTGAAAAGATGCTCCACCGGTTTCGGTTACAGTCGTGCCGGTTGTATTGACCACCCCCGTGCTCGCCAGCATGATCGTATTCACGCTAAGTGCGGTGATCCCACAGATCACCCCCGAAGTCGAGCAGAGACCTGGCCCGTATCCGTTGGTCGCTCCTAGGGCGAAGTACATATTTTGCCCCGTGAGGTCGGGATTCTCGATCCTGACCTGCGTCACCACCACTCCGTTTGCCGTGACATCGTTCGTCGAACTGAGATTGTCCATAATTCCGTGCGAGCCGATCACTTGACCCATAGGCAGGTTGGAATCCAGGGTCGAGCGCAAGCCGTCGAAACAGGAAGCCTGCGTCGCCGTCGATTGCGGCCAGACGATTCCCCCCGTCAATTCGTAGAATCCCGGCGGTGCGTCGATCATGGTGCAGGCACTTGTATTCACCCCGATCCCCGCCGCCCGGAAGCACTCCATGTCGGTCACGGCCTGCTGTAATCCTGCTCCCATCGCGGCGGGAGAAGCCCCCGTTATCCAGTAGGGTAAGCCCGCACCGCCATTGATCGAACAGCCATTCGGCGTCGTCGGGGCTGTTCCAATCCACGCTCCCGGCAGCTGTAATTCGTACTGCCAGTGCTTGTTTGGCGTGCATATTCCCGGAGCGGTAATGTCGCACCACCATTCATTGGGCTGCACAACTGTCTCCAGCGGGCTGGGATTCATGGCCGTAAAAACCGCCTGCTCCGTTTGACTCGACAACATCGTGAGGGCGCAGGTCGCAAGGCCGATGCAGTTCGACCATCCTGAGAACAGTCCTCCGCGGCCCGGCGACGCCGTCAGTGTGTCCGCAGTTCCCGGCGCGTAGCTGGCCGAACAGATTCCGCCCGTCGCCGTGCAATCCACAATTCCCCCCTGCGAATCGGAAACCGATCCTCCACCTCCCATCACCCTGACAGTAAGCGTCTCGCTCGAACCGCCTTCTCCCACCGCAAAGTAGGATCCCGGCTGCCCCCCGCCATAAGCTGCAAAACCCTCATACACGTGTGCCCCAATCTCCCACCCACTGCCATAGCTGTTTTGGTTCACCCCGTTGAGATCGAGTTCATAAGCCGTTCCCAGATTCTCCCCGGCATCCACCACCGGAGAATTCTTCGTCGGACCAAAATTAAGATTCATGCTGCTCGCGGGAATCGTGTAATAATCGCTTCCATCCGCTCCCGCCTCTTGTTTCCCCCCGAGCAGCCAATTCACCAACCCCGTATTGGTCTGAATCGTCGCCCCGCTCTGCTGCAGATCCGCAATCAGATTTGTAACCTCGGCCGCGCTCAACTCGCCCGCTCCCGTCGCCGCATTGAAGTGCCAAAAGATTCCCCAGGGCACTCCCCACACCGATTCCTTCCACACCAGCGCCTGAACTTTCTGATTCAAACTTGCCGGCGCCAACCCCATCCAGGAGGGGTTCACCCCAAAGCTCGTGATGTTTTGCGCGTTGAATCCGTCGGCATACGTGTCGTTCACTCCCAGATCTTCCTTCAACGCCCCCCGCGCACCCGCGTAAGGCACGCCTTCGGTGATCCCCTGCATCGCCGCCGTCTCATATCCCCCGGGATACACATACACCGGCGTCGTCGGCAGTCCCGTCAAATTCTCCGTCATCCACCTGCGCGACATTGTGATCTCATCCGTCGTCAGCCGCGTGACATCCAGCTGCATGTGGTAAACCGATCCCTTCACATCCTGCCCGCTCACATCCGCCAGATCCTGCGACAACAACGCCGCAAATGTATACGCCGAGCAGCCTGTGCCGTAAGGCCCCTGGCACGGCGTCAAGTACGACGTAGTAAACTTCCCCGTTTTCACAAGCGCCGTATTTAATCCTCCGATCGTTCCCTGCGCCTGCCCCTGTGCCAGGTTGTAACTCACACTGTCGTCCGCCCCTGTCACCGTAATCGTCAAGACGTTCCCGCTGATGCTCAGCGCCGCCGCTGCCCCGCTCCCCGTGTACTGAATTTCCATCGCATCCGTGTTCGTGTAATAGGTGTGCGATATCGAATGCGACGTCACATCCCGCCCCGCATTGATCCACCCCTGAAATTCCCCGATCAAGGTCTGCGCCAGTGGATATCCCACCGTAATCGCCGCTCCCACCGGTGCTCTCGCCGCGTCCGCAATCGGCAGCACCGTCCCCGCATAATAGTTATCCGCGCCCGCCGTCATCCCCGCATCGTCCACCGTCAAAGTCACTTCCGCCGGGTACCGTTGGTAAGCCTGCACCGCCGGCGCCGTGTCGGTTCCAACATTGCCCGCGCCCGCAATTGGCCCGCTTCCGCTGGTCCACTCCACGTCCGTCGACCCGGCCACCGCCAGGCTCGAGGCATAAAAATGACAGTAGGAATAATTCACCGCTCCCGTGTTATCCACCAGCGCCCCATCCCGGTTGGCATAACCCTTGTCGTTCACCATGGCGATCGCCGTCGCCGCTCCATCGAACCGGAACCCGTCATAATTCATGTGCGCCTCGGAGTTGTAAATCTTGATATCCCCCGGACCCGGCGCACTCTCGCTCACATAAAACCCAAGAGGCTGCGTGCCTTGTGGGATCATCGCGTCGGCCTCCATGTTCGCGAACACCAGATGATCGCTCGCTCCCTGCACATACACTCCATACTGATCGAACCAGTTCATCAGAAAATGCTGCAACGTCAGCCACGACTGCCCGTTGATATTGATCACCGGCACATTGCTCAAGGCCATCGGCACAATCGCTTCCCCATAAAAAGTTGCCGGATTTCCGCTCGAATAAATGTAAAAAAAACCGTTTGCCAGATAGAAATTCCCCGGCGCACTCAAGTTCGAAGACACCGCCGCAACCTTCTGCCCCCACACCGAACCGAAAAGACAAAAGTTGACGGTCGTAAAGGTCGAGGGCACCGCCGCCTTCCACACATTGCTCGTTACCGCAATCCACGCCGAAGTGGGCACCGCGTAATATCCCGTAAGATTCGGCGCCGCTCCCGTTCCATATGCGTCAAACG
>Ga0181534_10000587_pt1 | contig 25369 bp, 23 predicted proteins | sample PEATcosm2014_Bin_37_FD_119758 | JGI IMG/M metagenome (GOLD analysis project Ga0181534, IMG submission 119758) | Peatland microbial communities from MTU Mesocosm Facility, Houghton, MI, USA - PEATcosm2014_Bin17_10_metaG | ecosystem: Environmental > Terrestrial > Soil > Wetlands > Peat | place...
AGTGGAGACGTTCGCCGCGTTGGCCTTTAGCAAGTTCGTGATCGTTGTGACGCTCAGTCTCGGGCTGAGCGAGATTTCATCCGACTCGGCCACGCTGATTGTGCAAGGCATCGCCACTATGGGTCTGGCCGCGTTGTCGCCGTATTTGATTCTTCGACTCGTTCCTCTGGTGGAGTCGTCAGCACTGCACGGCCTCGAAGGCTTTCGCCAGCGCTTCTCGCGAAACGTGCAAGCGATTCCCGCGTCGCCCGTTGGTGTGGGCATTGGCATGTTGCGACCGAAGCCACCAACACCTGAAGCGCCGTCGCGATCGGAAGACCTGGGACTTTCCGAATGGGAGAGTTCGCCAACCCAAACAATTCCCACCTACGACGGTGACCCCGTCGCACCGCCGATTGGGGTAGCGCGACATCCGTCGGGTCACGTGGCACCACTGTCGGACCGTCTTGGACCAGTGCTTGGTTGGCACGATGACGAATGAACCAATGGCGCTTGGCGAAAGCGACGCCATGGTGCGTTGGTTCGGGGTACCTCGTCATCAACTACTACATGCTGTGCTGGCCGTTGGACTGTTTTTCTATTGGTTCATTCGCGACCGGGCAAACGTGCCGCTGCTCTTCATTGCGGTGGCGACCGGAACACTGGCGCTGTTTCGCTACGAGAGTCTCAGTGCACCCCAGTGGATTCGGGTAGTCGCTTCGTATCAATCACGTTCGCGCTGGACAGCGCTGCGCGTGGAGAAAGGACCTGACAACACGACGGAGCTGGAAGCACGAGGGAACGCCATATTTCGAAGTTTCGAGCTCGTGCATCGAGGCCGACTTGATTTAACGGAGTCGGACACTTCGATTGCGAGTGAAATTATCACCGTCCTAAACGTGATGGGGCGAAGGAACGACGGTGGACACGTATCTATGCATTCGTGGAGCAACGCGAGTGGCGTGTCGACGACGATCTGTGTTGCTCCCGACGTTGGTGTCGAGGCATCGTGGCGCATGTGTCCCGAGGCTCTTGAAGAGGTATTGGGTTTTGACGGCTCGTCGCCCACGACGTGGTTGTTTGAACGCTGGCGCTATCTGCGCCTCGAAGACGACGTGCTCTGCGTCTACCGCGTCACGGATTTTTCAACGGCCACGAATCAGTCGGCGCTACTTCGCGACTTGCAACGTTTTGGTGCTGCGCGTTGGGTATCACTGCACGCCACAGTGCTTCCTTCGAGGACCGCGCACCGCATGGTTGGTCGAGCTCTTCACCAAGTTCGAAGCGACAGCGCGATGACTGGTCTCGTTGGGTACCGAAGAACGGCTCGTAGCGATGTTCGCCACGACCGCCTACGACAGCGTGAACTCGCGACGGCGCAGGGCACCGCTCTCTTACAACTCGCGGTATACGTGGTGATTCGTGCTTCGTCGCTTCGTGAACTTCGTGGACGTTCTGCAGAGTTGCAACGCGACGCCGAGCGAGCCGGGTTGCAACTTCGACTCGGTCTTGGTCGTCAGGCCTTGTGGTTTTGTGCTCAGTTGCCAGGCGACGCTCAGTGGTGAAGGACGTCTTCACTCACTGGGGAATGGCCACGGACGTGGTGGCACTTCGTCTTCCGTCACACGACGCCGGCACCGGACTCGTAGGGAGGTCACTCGGTATCGCTCAACGCGGTGGAGCGTTTGTCTTTGACGTGTTCCAGGCGTACGAAGCCGGTCTTATCTCAAGTCCGAACGCCGCGGTGGCGGGAGCCATTGGTCTTGGAAAATCCACCATCGTGAAGATGCTGCTCGACCGTGGACTACGTGCTGGAAGAAGTGCGGTGGTGCTTGATCCCAAGGGAGAATACGGGGGACTCGCCGCGGCGCACGACGGATGTGTCATTGCTCTGGGACGTGGCGACGGCGTGTGGTGCAATCCGTTCGGTTCGCTCGACGCCTCCGATAAGGCTCTCGTCTACGCACTCGTAGCAACAGCTCAGGGTTCGACGCTTTCGAACGAACAGCGCTACCAATTAGACGAAGTGTGGCGAACACTGAAGCCCGAGTCGTCTTCGCGACTGCTTCGCGCGCTGTTCGAGTGTTTTCGAGACGAGTTGGCGTCGGAGATGAACGTCGCGCGCCGAATGTTGGCATTTGCGCTCTACCGATTTGTTGAGGGTGATCTCGCAGGTCTTTTTGATGGAATAGGTGAGCCCGTGCGCTTTGATCACCAACTCGTGGTGCTTGATCTTTCCGCAGTGTGGGCCACAGCGACCATGGCGGTGGCTACCGTGGCCGCGGTGGCGGGCGCACAGCGTGTTTTGGAACGTGACGCGAGAGGCGGCTACTTGGTGGTGGACGAAGCGTGGTCGGTGCTCGCTGACGAGCACGCGTCGTCATGGTTGCACGGCTCGTGGAAACTAGCTCGCGCTCGAGGCATCGCGCACGTGCTGGTGCTGCATCGCTGGAGCGACGTTGAAGGTACGGGCGACGAAGGCACTATGCAGCGAGCCAGGTCGGTGAGTCTTCTGCGTGACTGTGAAACGGTCTTCCTCTTTCGCCAACCAAACGACGAATTATTGGCGCTCAACGTAGCCTTGTATTTCACGCCTCTCGAGATGCGTTACGTTCGACAACTTCCCAAGGGCGTCGCGCTCGTTCGCTATGGTCGTCACCGCTCAATTGTGCGAGTCGTGCCCGACAAAGACGATCAACGCTTCATTGACACCGACGAAGCCATGCGTGAACTCGCGTGAGTTACGGTCTCTCTCGAAGAACAGATCGACCGTCACTCGGACGACGCTCCTTCCAACACGTGGGTTTTGGCCGCGACCTTGAACTTCCCGACAAGTCGTCACTGCTCGTTGTGGGACCCACGCAAGTGGGAAAGACCACATCGTTTGTTATTCCGGCGCTGCTTCGCTGGAACGACGCACTCGTGGTCGCCAGTGTGAAGCGCGACGTGGTGGACGCCACGCTTCGCTGGCGGTCGTCGCTCGGCAACGTGCAGATATTGGAGCCGGGACTGTCGAAAGGACTGACGTGGGATCCTTTGGAGGACGTCACTTCGTTTCGAAGGGGCATTGAAGTGGCCCGTGACTTGACACTCGCGCCAAGTTCTCACTCAAGTGGCGAAACGGAATTCTGGAACACGATGGCCGTCAAGCTTCTCGGCGCGTTGTTTACGCTCACGAAGGCGCGAGGCGGATCAATTTATGACGTCGTGCGAACGCTGGAGTCGCGAGCATTTCTTTCTACGCCTGACGCATCTGATGAAGCGGTGCGCGCCCTCGACGCCTTCGGGGCTCACGAGGACCGAACTCGCGACGCCGTTTCGACCACGGCGGAAGCAATGTTGCTTCCATGGCATTTCTCGCAGCCACTCGCGAACGTGCACCGAGTTCTTGACGGCGAAAACACCCTCTACCTCTGTGCGCCGCGCCACAACCAGCGTCACTACGAAGGTCTTTTTCGAGGCGCACTGGGCGCCGTGTTGGAAGAACAGCAGCGACGTTTCGAACTCGGTGAGAGGCGTCGATTGCTCATGGTGCTTGACGAAGCAGCGGCGATCTCGCCCCTCGATGATCTTGATCAATTGGCCGCCACCGTTAGCGGAATGAACGTGACGCTCGTTACAATATTTCAAGACTTTGCTCAAATCGAAGCGCGATGGCCCCAACGCGCAGCGACGATTGTCAATAATCACGCCACTCGTGTGGTGTTTGGCGGTCTGCTTGATCCCAGGGCAACGACGTACGTGCCGGAAATTTTCACTACACCCGAAGGAACATCTCCGCGCGATATTCGACGTTGGCCGCGCGGTTCGGCAATTGTGGTTTCGGGGCGACTACCCCTTTTCAGTGTGCGTCTTCGTCCGTGGTGGAAGCAACGAGCGCTTCGTTCGAAAGGCGACCGCGAATCTCTCACTACGATGCCCATATGGTCTTCTACAATCCCGCCGATCCCCAGTGGTCGCTTCAGCCGGGGCCACTCTTTGATGAGATAAGAGAAAAGGCACCGGTTCACCAGACGCCCGACAACTACTGGGTGTTGTCGCGCCACGAAGACGTACTTGGATTGTTGCGCTCGCCCTTCGCCTCGTCAGATTCAATGAACGTGCACCCCGACAAGCAACCACATGACTTTTCCTCGTCACGGCGTGACGAACAGCGCGCTTTGATTCGCGAAACTGGCGACGACACACGGCCGTTTCTCTTTCGTGATCCACCCGACCACGCTCGATTGCGTGGTCTCGTGCAGCGCGCCTTCACGCCTAAGCGTGTTGCGGAACTCGAACCTTTTGTTCGTTCCACTACGAAAACACTGCTGGAGGGAAAGATCAACGGCGAACCCTTTGACGTAGTGCAGGACCTCGCATGGGCTCTACCAGTCGCGGTTATCTGCGAGATGTTAAATATCCCTCCAAAGGATCAAGAGACCTTTCAACGTCAATCGGCGTTACTCGCGAGAGGACTCGATCCAGAGTTTCTTTTGTCCCCAGAAGATCGCGTCGAGCGAGACAACGCCGTTTTGCATTTCGGCGCTTATTTTCACGATCTCTTCTCGAAGCGTCGTGCTGCACCAGGTGACGACTTGTTGTCGGCGCTCGTGGCCGCTCGTGACGGCGGTGATCAATTGTCCGAAGGCGAGTTGCTCTCCACGGCCGTGCTACTGCTCGTTGCGGGACACGAAACAACAATGAATCTGATTTCGGGTTCATTTCTCGCCCTCAGTCGAGACCGCGACGCCCAAGCGTCGCTTCGAAAGGCTGGCTCAATTGATCGACACTGTGTGGATGAACTCCTGCGTTTTGTTTCGCCCGTACAAATCACCGGTCGGTCGCTTCTTTCGGACATGAACTTTGGTGGACACACCATTGAAGAAGGTTCGTTCGTTTTAGCGCTCATTGGAGCGGCCAATCGAGATCCCGCCGTGTTTGAAGCGCCCACGACGCTGACGCTTTCGAGGGAACCCAACCCGCAACTGGGCTTTGGGTTTGGACTCCACCACTGTTTGGGTGCGCCGCTCGCTCGTCTCGAGTCACAAGTGGTTTTGGAAGAAGTGCTGAAGTCGTCGTCTTCGTTCGATGTCGTGGGACCCGTGAAGTACCGTCCCAACATTGTTCTTCGTGGACTGGAAGAACTTTCTTTGGTCATTGAGCCGTGAACAGCCCACGCTACGTCGTTGACGTTGGCGCCACCTCGATAAAGTCACGACTTAGCGACTATCAGGGACTCCCGCTTTCACCAATCAATCGAAGGTCGACGCCGTATCCCTGTACTCCCGAGACATTGCTCGAGACCGTCGTTCCGCGCATTTTGTTTAATGACGCGTCCCGCGTCGCGATTGGACTGCCCTGTGAAGTGCGTGACGGCGTGGTGCTCGACGGCGCGAACCTCACCAGACCGGCAGGTCCCGGGACGCCATCGTCGACGGCATTAATCGAGCAGTGGAAAGGTTTCGAAGCACAGAGTGTGTTTGCTGCTTCTACGAAGCGTGACGTTCGTGTCGTGAACGATGCCACGCTGGCTCTTCTTGGCTGTATGCGTGGTGAGGGACGAGAAATGGTGCTCACCCTTGGCACCGGTTGCGGATTCTCGCTCAGCGTTGACGGAGAACTCAGTGACGCTCCCGATATTGGTGAACTGCACTTCGAGGGTGGGGGATCGTTTGATAGCGCCCTTGGTGAACTCGGCCGAAGAGGCGACGAGACATTGTGGGTGGGCAATGTTGTTCGTGCCGTGGAGGGGTTGCAAAAGCACTACGGCGTTGATTTCATTCACTTGGCCGGTGGCAACGCACGCCGCCTTTCACCACGTTGGTTTGGCTCATTAAGCAACAAAGTGCGCATCGAGGGAAACGAAGTGGCCCTTCGCGCCGGTGTGCGTCTCTTTTAAGTTTCGACTAGCTCTTCGTGAGATCAACGGCCGCGCTGGCTAAGAGGCCAGCGGCCACGCGCAGTGCGCCATCATCCACCGCGAAGTCGGGACTATGGTGCATGCCGCTTGATCCGTCGGCGAGTGCGCCACCAACGAAGAGGTAACAACCCGGTACGCGTTCCAAAAATTCGGACATGTCGTCACTGGGACTCGCCGGTGGAATTCGCATGTAGTTCGCGTCACCCACGAAGCGCTTGGCGGATGCTTCGACGAGTTCGGTGATGTGGGGATCATTGTTGACGACGGGCGTGTTGCCGTCTTCTTGAAGTTCGCAGGTGACACCAAAGGCGCGGCTCGTTTCTTCTACCAATGCTTCGAGACGTCGCCACGCTTGACGCTTTTGATCGGCGTCAAAGGTGCGAAGTGTCCCTCGAAGTATCGCCGTTCGTGGCACGACGTTCTTGGCAGTTCCGGCTTGCAGCACACCCGCCGAACAAGCGCAGTTGGTTCCTTCATAGCTAAGTCCTTCTACCGCACCTCCCACGAGTGGCGCGAGATGCGATATGGCGAGTACGACATTGCCATCCGCCGACGCCATGGCTCCGTGGCCTCCCTTTCCTCGAAATTGCACCGTGAACCCGGTGGCTTCGCTCATGATTGCTCCGGGTCGAGTCGCGACAAAACCAACGGGGGCCAGAGAAGTCACGTGGATACCAATTGCTGCGTCCACGAGGTTTTGCTCCAAGACACCGCCTTCAATCATGAGCTTTGCTCCGCCCAGGCCTTCCTCGGCGGGTTGAAAGAGAACGACGAATTTTCCCACGAGACCTTCTCGACGAGAACCAAGAATCTCCGCAATACCTAAGAGGGCAGCCGTGTGGATATCGTGCCCGCACGCGTGCATGGCACCTTCGGTTTTTGACGCATAGGCAAAATCGCGTTCTTCAGTGACGGGTAGACCATCGATATCGGCGCGAATGAGTACGGTCTTTCCAGGTTTGCCGGTGTCCAACGTCGCAACGGCGCCGGTCGGGGTAGGACAGAATGCCTCGACCCAATCGAGCGCGGCCAGTCGTTCGCGAATCACGTTCGTTGTTCGAACTTCTTCCCACGACGTTTCGGGGTACTGGTGAAGATCATGGCGGATGTCCACCATCGTGTCATGGGCGCTGTCGAGCAGCGTGGGAAGTTCGTCAAAGAAGTCGTAGGCCACGAAGTTGAGCGTAGGTCAAGATATCGATGAGGGCTCACTTGGGGAGTAGTTGGTACCCGACGACTCGTCGGGTAAGATTATTTGTCTGTCGTAGGACAGAACCAGCGCTCGTAGCTCAACGGATTAGAGCATCTGATTACGGATCAGAAGGTTGGGGGTTCGAATCCCTCCGGGCGCACGTAGTGACCTTGGACGTTAGAGCGGTCTATTTCTTCTGAGCAGTATCGAAGGTAAACGTAAGTGCCAATCCACCGAGATCGCTTCTCGAGGTGGACATCTGGCCGTTCAGAGCCTGGGCCACGTCGTACATGATGCTCATGCCCAGACCCGAACCTCCCGAAACGCGTGATCGAGATTCTTCGAAACGCTCGAACCGCTTTGGCGCGAGGCCATAGGCATGTTGGGGAAGGCCAGGTCCCGCATCCTCAATTTTCATCACAATGCTTGGACCAAGCTTTCGAAGTCGTATTGATACGCCCGATCCGGCGGGCGTGTATTTCTTGATGTTGGTCAAAGCGTTACTTATCAAGCGTTCGAAATACTCGCGATTTCCTGTGACGACCACGCCAAGTTCAATGTCTTTTCGGACTTCGCGGTCGGGGTTGTCGGTTTCAAAATCACGGATTTTGGCCGTTAGAAATTCGCTGAGATTGAACTCACCCTTGTCTCGCATGGGTGCATCGCGAACTTCCGCTAGGAAAAGCAGATCGCTCACGAGCGCGTCAATGCGACCAACTTGAAGATTGATGCGCTTGGCAGCGTCACGCTTCTCGTCTTCACTGACGCCGTCCGTCGTGAGAAGTTCACTGTATCCCTGAATGACCGTGAGAGGTGTTCGAAGTTCGTGAGACGCGTCACCGACGAATCGTTGCATGGCGTCGGTCGTATCCTTTTCGGTCTTTATGGCTGATTGCAGTGATCTCACCATGTGGTCAAGTGACGTTCGAAGTTCTTGCACGACGGAACTACCCGACGAACGAGGCAGTTCACTGTCTTCTCCGCGAGCAATTGAAGAGGCAAAGTGAATCAACCGGTCAATTGATCGCACGTCAGGACGAACGACGAATCTGGCGACGAGGGCCATTACCAACGCGGCAACGAGAGCTACGAGCGCTACGCGCAACTCGAGGGAGCGATTTGCGGACGCGATGCTTGACGTCGAGGCTGCGACCAGAAGATATGATCCACCGCCAATATTGATGGATCGAAACACGAATCCAGGAAGGTTGGAAGCACTGGTGACCGAATGGAGAGAACTTCGAACGTTGGCCAACGTTGGGGCAGCGGTCAAGGGGACTTTGCCCGAGTTGACCTGAGTCGTGGCATCGGTTTGGTCAATGACGTCGAGCGTCAGGTCGGAATTGTTTTGTTGCACCACGTAAAGTGCATCACTCAAGGCGGAGAGTGGATGTCCCTCGCCACTGTCAATGACGGCGTTGATGGAACTGTCGAGCGTCGCGTACTGCGAATTGTTGCTCAGGTGGACGGCGTACCAGCCAACACCTAAGGCCACAATGAGCGTCATGGCGAGAAGTACCGCGGTGAGGCGGTTAGCGAGACTCACGAGGAAGATTTTGCTTCAATGAGCTTGAAGCCAACTCCTCTAATGGTCGTGATGGGGGCAAAACCTTCGTGATTAATTTTTTTGCGCAAATACGAGACGTAGGTATCAAGGACTGATGTCTCGCTTTCAAAGTCAATGCCCCATACTTCGCTGAGCAATTGCTCGCGGGTTAGCATGCGATTCTTTCGAGCCATTAGTGTTTCGAGCAGTCGGTACTCGGTGGCGGAGAGATCAATAAATTCGTCGCCGTAATACACCTCGTGTCGATCGAGATTCATAATGAGTGGGCCACATACGTAGTGGTGATCGTCACTTTCTTTTCCATCGGTTCGACGAAGAATGGCGCCGACGCGCAAAATTAGTTCTTCGAGGCTAAAAGGTTTTCGCACATAGTCGTCGGCACCTGAGCGAAGACCTCTCGCAATATCACTTTCGTCGTCACGTGCGGAAAGCATGAGTACCGGTGTCGTTGAGTCCTGAGCGCGAATGGATTCGAGAAAAACAAAACCGTCCATGACGGGCATGTTGATGTCAACAATGCATAAGTCGATGTCACGACTACGCCACAGTCGAAGCGCTTCTTCACCGTTGGAAGCAACTTCGGTGTCGTAGCCGGCAATGCGCAAGGCACTACTCAGGAGATCACACACGTCCTTTTCGTCGTCGACAACCAGAATTCGAGACATTGGCACGCTCCTTTCTTGGAAGCGTACCGGCCTTTTCCCCTCAAATTAAAGGGTTTAGGGAGTTGGACGTTGCTTCTAAAACAAAACTAAATGATTCACAACTTCCTCACAATATTGGTCGGTACGTTGTAATTGTCTTTTGAAGGGAACATGATGAAAAACAAGATGATTCGAGCAGTTGGGGCGTTAGTGCTCGCGACGACGATCGCCGCTTCCATCCCGGCTGTTTCATACGCTGCCGGCAATTCCGGAACGACGACGACGACCATCAGCAGTCCCCTCAAGTCGTATCGCTTGGCACTTCGCGCGTACTTAGAAGCGCGCGTCGCCATTGCGGACGCTTACAAGAGCGCTGTGCAATCCGCGAAATCCGTGTGCGCTGCTGCCCTCTCGGTAGCCACAACGACGGCGGAACGCAGTGCAGCTAAAGCAGCGCTGAAGCTCGCCATAGTGCAGGCAACGGCGGTTCGCCAGGCCGCGCTTATTCAACTCGGCAATCCTCCAACCCGGCCGTAGTTCTTGCGCGACGGGCCACCGTGTCAACTCTTGAAGTTGGCACGGTGGCCCTTTTTCTTGGTATCTCGCTCGTACTTTGTGGCGACGTGCTTCGCAATATGTGCAATCCCGAGTTATCGAAGGTGACAAAACTAGGGTCTTAACGTGAGCAAACAGGCGGTATGGGGACTTCGTGAAAGCACGGAGGATGTCCTTGATTACGTAAAGTTTGCGGGTTTTGAACTGACGCGCGACCAACTCATGCGCCTTCACCAACGTCGTCTCATTGGCCAGAACTTCCATATCTCCGGTCTTCGCCGCTTTATTGGTGCTCTCAATCCACCCGGGACAGCGGAGCGCATGTTGCGCATCGCTCGACTCAAGGCCACCACGAAGAAACTTGACGAACTGGGATGGCGACTGTGGTGGGAAGGATCGGACGTCGAGCCTGAGTTGGTTCGTGAATATCTCGTCAAGATTGCGACGCGTTGGGATGTTCGACTTGGTGAAATTCATAATCCCACGACAATTGAAGCACCCGCCGAAGATGAACTGGGCGAACGCGACATTCTTGACGAAGTGTTTTTTCAAAAGCCCAACGCGACGCCCTCGATGGCATCGGTGCGAAAACGAATGGGCAAGGGCACTGATCTATACGTAGAGTTCGCTGGCCTGCTCGTTGATTTGATGCGCGGTGACTTTTCAACGCTGAGTGCTTCGAGTATTTCGCTTTTCGCGGAAGATGATGCGATAGGCGCAGCCAAAGGAGAAGCGCACGCGCACGAAACGGCGCTTCGAGCCATGCGAGCTGCAATGTCCCAATCGTTTGGTGAACTCGTGGCGTCCTTGGACGACGAAGAAATTGAAAACGCTCGACCGGTGGCTCTGCTTCTTTCACGAATTATTGCGAGCATCGGCGACATCGTGCACGATGCCTACGGTGGGGGAACTCGCGACACGACGGCGGTAGGCAAGAGTCTGGTTGCGCTCTCGGAGAATCCAGAAGAACAAGTTCTTTCATTGTTGCTCACGACATCGTTTTTGAAAGACGAGCACTTGCGCGAACATCTCCCCGAGTTCGAAGAGATTGAATTGCACGTTCCAGCAATATCTTTTCTTGACTATCTGCGTCTTGAGTTCTTGGCGAGCGAGATCCCCGGTCTCGAACGACTTATGACGCCGGCGCGCATTCACGCGGCATTTGAATCGTCCGAAGGGGCTGAACGTTGGCGCACGCTCTTTGACCAGTTTCGAGTCGAACATTTTGACGAAGTGGAAGACGCCATGGCGTCACGCCCCGATTTGTTTGGCAGTGAGCCGCTCGAGGATGAAGACGGTGACGAAGAAGTCGAAGAAAAAGTGAACAGTAAAAAAAAAAATCTTAAAACGGGTCCGAGTGAGGCTCCTCTAGAGGCACGCGTCACATTGAGCGGCGTTGCTCCACAGGCGCTTTGGAACGTGTTGGTGGCTCTTCGACAACTTCAGAAATTCTATTTTCCACTCGCCAACGACGAGTAATCGCCGATCACTCGACGTAAGTGATTCCGGATTGTTCTTAGGAAACTAGTTCCGCAACAACGGCGGTGCCGTAAGCGAGGATCTCTTGGAAGGTGCCGGCGAGTTCATTGGAGTCGTAGCGAACGGCCAAAATGGCGGTGGCGCCCATGGCCTGCGCGGCCTCGGTGAGACGGTCCAGTGCTTCTTGGCGTGCTTCGGTGAGCTGTTTCGTGAGTCCCTTTAATTCCCCGCCACCGAGCGCCTTAAACGAGGCACCAATCTGGGCGCCGACGTTCCTCGTTCGAACGGTTAGTCCGTTCACTTCGCCGAGCACCTTCGTGATCTTGTAACCCGGCAAATCGTTTGTCGTGACTATCAACATGTTGAACCCTTTCGCGTATCAACGTGCACTTTAACGTTGAAAGTCAGGGTCTACCTTGGTAGCCACGATTGTCGCGGTTGACGCCAAAACATGGACTTCTGGCCGTAGGCGGACCATGGACCTTCGTCCCCGGACTGCTTACACTGACAAGAGTGTTTCGAGTCGAGGAAAAATAGTGGAAATCAACGAAGCCAAAGAACTCTTGGACGCCGAACGTGAAGGGATCTTGAAACTCATTGGCGCACTTGACGTCGAGTCATCGGAGGACCGTGCGGGGGCCAATGAACCAGGCGACCACGACGACCCGGCCGAGTCACTGATTGGTGAAGGCTACGACGAAGCAATTGAGGCGACGCTTCGCCACCGTCTGTCTCGCGTAGAAGCGGCGCTGCAGCGCATTAGTGACGGCACCTATGGTTTGTCGGTGCGAAGTGGGCTACCTATTTCTCCCGCTCGTTTGGAAGCCGATCCGGCGGCCGAGTTAACGGTCGAAGAAGCAGAAGCCGATCAACTCGGTGCCTAAAGGTTTCGCGACCATTTAGAACGAGCGAAGCGAACGCCAATGCTGCTTCGAATCCTTAAAAATTGTCGGTACCTGTGAAGCCAGTTGGTCGTAACGTCCAACCACGTCAGGGTTGGGATGAAAACTCCGAGCTTCGGGAAGCACGTCGCCAATTTCGTTGAGTGAGCGTTCTTTAAGTGCCACACCGGCGAGCACCGCCATGCCTCGCATCTGGGCGAACATGGGATCAGGAATTTGTTCGACGGTGCGGTTAAGCACGTCTGCGTAAATCTGGCACCATAGCGGCGACTGAGCGCCGCCGCCCACGAGGCGAATGGGCGTCAACGGTCGTTGCGTAAAGCGCTCGACGTAATACAAGAGCCAGCGACTGTTGTAGGCCACGCCCTCCATCACCGAACGAATGAGATCATTGGGCGACGTCGCGAGTTGCAAATTAGAAAAACCCGCACGGGCGCTGTGCATGTCGACCGGTGAACGCTCACCCGCTAACCACGGCGTAAAGACCACGCCGTTTGATCCAGCGGGAGCCTTTTCGGCCATGGCGCAAAGATCGTCGTAGGAAAAGGTGGTGCCACCAAGCAACACGCTTCGGACCCAGTCGAGTGACTTCGCTCCGGTCTCTTGATTGTTCACGAGGAGATAACTGTCATTTGTGAGACCCGGCACCGTGGCAATGGAGTGCGCGATGTCCGTCTTCTTTTTTGGCACCGGGCAACTTATCCACGACGTTGTCGAGAGTGCCAAGTGTGTTTGGTACATCGACGTAGCGCCGACGCCCAACGTCGCCGCTTGTAGGTCCGGTAAACCCGTTATGACGGCGACGTCAGCGTTGAGTCCTAGTTCGCTCGCGAGAGACGTTTGCACGTAGCCAAGAATCGAGCCAATTGGTCGAAGAGGAGCCAGTTTGTCGCCGTCGATACCGAGCGGCCGAATAAGTGACTGGTCGTAGTCGTAGGTTGAAAGGTGACGAGTGTCAGTGAGCCACGCGCCTTGCATGGAAGCGTGTGAAGCGTTGGCGGAACCGGCGAACTGCATTGTCAAAAAGTCCACGGGTTCGAGGAACCACCTCGTTCGCGCCACCAGATCGGGTTCTTCGTTCTCGAGGTAAAGCCGATGGCCAATGGGATCGGCGCCAGAAAGTGACGGCGCGCCACCAGTGTGTCGAATCCACTGCAACACGCGAAGCGGTTGGTATCCCATGGCCGGACCACCGATGAAGTTCCTCGTGTGCTTCGAACCTCGTGAGTCCATCCACATGATGCAATCTCCCGTGGGTGTGCCGTTCGCGTCCACTGGAACGGTCGATGACCATTGTCCGGTTATGGCTACGGCGACAACGTCGCTACGTCGAACGACTCCTTGGTGTAAAAGTCGTTGACACGCTTCTTTAATGATTCGCCACCATTCATTTGGATCCTGTGTTGCTTCTCCGCGGGGACCATAATTCGTCGTGACCGAGTGCAACTCTTTTGCCAGCACGTGTCCGGTCAGTGAGACGAGACCAATCTTTGGGCCACCAGTACCTAGGTCCACGCACAAGCACGCGCGTGGATCGTTGTCCGTCACAGGGACGGAAGCGACGACTGCGAATCCATCATGTCGGCCATGACGGCTCGAATGAATTCGTCTGCTTCGTTGGTCATCCCTCCAGCAACCCCACCGTAGATTGCTCCCGAAGCGGGTGCGCTGTCGGCGTGTTCTTTGGCGTAAGAAACGGCGTCAGCGAGATCAGTGGCCCAGGCTTCCGTGATGCCGGGCTGCGTCTGCGGCCTCGTTACGGCCATGTGCAAAGCGTTGGGATACTGCTGTCCATTGAGGCGCCAACCACGCTGGCGAAGAAAGTCATTCACGTGGTAGACGTCAAAGTCGTCAGACGTAAAGGAAAACAAGAAGCTGGGTCTTCCCAAAATGCGTAGTTCCGGATGTGTTCGCACGGCGTCTTGCATCATTGCGGCAGTCGCGAAGATTTGTTTCGCGTAGCCGCGGTACCCTTCACGGCCGAGTTGCACCATTGATGCCCAAGTGGCGGCGAGCAGACCACCCGAGCGCGATCCCTCCATGCCCGGCGAGCAGTACTTTCCGCCGCTCCACTCGGTTTGGTAGAAATACTGACTGTTTCGAAGACTCTTGTCGCGAAACGACAGCACGCTCGTGCCCTTCAAGGCGTAACCATATTTATGCGTGTCGGCGGAAATTGATGTGACGCCGGGAATTGAGAAGTCAAACGCCGGAATGTCGTAGCCGAGTTCTCGTCCGAAGGGGAGGATGAATCCTCCGAGGCAGCCATCGACGTGAAGCCCGACGTTGTGTTCCAGTGCGAGTTCTCCAAGTTCCATGATGGGATCGACGGTGCCGTAGCCGTAGTTGCACGCCGAACCAATAATCGCCACGGTATTCGCATCGATGTGCGAGCGCACCCAGTCAAGGTCAACCTGTGTGGTTATTGGGTCAATCGGAGCTTCTCGAAGTTCAACGCCAAAGAGGTGACAGGCTTTGGAAAAAGCGGGGTGAGCGGTCTCGGGTTTGATGATGTTCGGTCGAGTGCGATTGTTCGCGTAGTACTCGCGGTACGCGAGCACCGCGTGAGCTATAGAACCGGTGCCGCCTGTGGTCACGAGTCCCACGGGCTCAGCATCGGTGATGTTCTTTACTCCTAAGAGATCAAGCGTCATAGCGATGATCTCCGCTTCAAATTTCGTGGCACTCGGACACATATCGCGCTGCAGGGCGTTGACGTGCGAGAAGAGACCGAAAGCCTCGTTTAAGAAGTCGTAGTGATCGTGGTCGCCGCAGTACATCGTGCCCGAGCACTTGCCCGTCTCCCAACTCGGGTCCTCGCGCTTGGCCATGTCGTGCAACTGTGCGAGAAGCTCTGCCCGTGGCGTTCCCTTTTCGGGCAGACCCCGATGAATTTCGTAGTCACTTGCGTAGGGGAATGACGCCATGAATCCTCACTTGGCTCGTTGTTCGCGCTAGAACGTACCGTACTTCTTGTGCCCGCTTAACAGATTCACTTGCTCGTTAGGCGGTGCGGGTTATCTCAACAACAACGCCGAGAGCACTCGATGGTCCACCGTGATAGATCCCCTTGAGCGGTGGCACGTCACCATATTCTCTGCCCTTCGCGACGGTCACGTGATGCAGTCCAATGTCACTGCCGTTCGTTGGGTCAATGCCCACCCACGAACCTCGAAAGTACTCAACCCAGGCGTGACTTTCGCCGACGACCTTTTCACCAAGTCCCGCTTCGAAATTGGAGTGGAGGTAGCCCGAGACGTAGCGAGCGGGAATGCCGAGCGAACGAAGAAGCGCAATGGTCACGTGGGTCATGTCCTGGCAGACGCCCGCACGCTGTTCCCACACTTCTTGAGCCGTGGAAGAAACGTGCGTTGATCCACGCACGTAAGACACTCGGTCGCGCACCCATTCCTGCACGACATTGACAATCTCGGAAACGTCATCGGTTTTTGGCACGAGCGAACGGAGCTCTTCAATAACGCCATCGCTCATGGTCGTGCGAGGGGTGGCCACGAGATACTCCGTGAATTTGTCAATCGATAAGGGGAGCTGCAGCGAACTAAGTGGAATTGTTTCGCTGCTCAAGCTTTCGAGTTTCGTATCAACAGTGGCTTTTGCTGTCACTTCGAGTCGTGTGTGTGGTTCGTGAAGGTCGAACGTCGTCACAATCGTGCCGAAATAATCGCGGTACGTGGACTGTACGGCGTTGGGGCGAACGTGGATAGCCGCGTCCACGACATTTTGGCGAGGAAGGGTGATAGGCGACATTCGCACTTCGTTGTAGGACGAGTCAGCGAAACCCTCATAATTGAAACCCGTAACGTGAACAATTTCGAGACGGGCGCTGTCGGTTGGCAAACTCACGTACCCTGCTCCGTTTCCCACGGCACGGCCACGACTTGGCGAAAGTAATGCGACGTAATTTCGTTGTTGGCGGTAGCGCAGGTCTGTTCCAAAAAGTCCAAAAGGTCTTGTAGTTCACTGAGCACGTTTCTTGGGTCCGAATATTCCAGTCGCGTTCGAGCAAAGCCAATGGTTCTTCGCGCTTGGTTCACTGTGTCGGTGCGGCTACCGGCCACCGTCAGTTCTTCCAAGCACCGGTCGGCCACGTTGAGCGAATGAAAAGCCGAACGGGGGAACGTTCGATCGAGAAGTAGAAACGTCACAATCGCAGCGGGATCGGATCCACTGGACGACGCTCGAAGATACGACTCCATGGCCCCAGCAGCGCGAAGCAACGTCAACCAGTCAGGAGAGTGTTCGGCGGCGAGCAAACGACTTTCCAGCAAACGAGCGGTCATATCGATGCGTTCGAGGCTTCGTCCAAGGATGAGGTACTGCCATGCTTCGTCATGACTGATGGTGGCGTCAGTGAGTCCGGCGAACAATGCGGAACGCTCCCGGATGAATTTCATGTAGCTAGCTGATCCCACGCGTGTTGCTTCGCTTCGTTGCGCACCCAAATCGTTTCGCGTTGCGTTGAGACACACCCACATCTCCGAGGAGATGACCTCTCTGGCGCGTCGGGCGTTCTCGTGGGCTGCGAGCAGCGCGCCGGTGATGGCGCTCGGATTTGTTTGGTCGTAGACGAGTTCACTCAAGACGTTCTCTCGAGTCACGGGTGTGTCGGGATCAATCTTCGTGCCAAGAATGGCAAACAACGAGCGACACGCCGCGTCGGGATCGCCAAAAGGATCTTCAGCAATGCGGTGGATGTAAGCATCGACAATGCGAGCAGTGTCGTCGGCGCGCTCGACGTAACGACCAATCCAGTAGAGCGCCTCGGCGAGACGTGAAAGCATCCCGCGACTCATTGGTCCCCACCCGATTCTGGATCGGGGCCGTACTGGCGAAAAGCGCCATTGACTGGTGGTGACAAGAGACGCGACGTTGTTGAGCGCTGCATCTCGGCTTCGCGCGCCATTTCAATTTCATCGGCGAGCACCCACGTGTCCTTGGATCCTCCACCCTGACTTGAGTTCACGACGAGCGCTCCTTCGGGAAGAGCAACACGCGTAAGTCCGCCTGGTAACACCCAGACGTCTTTGCCGTCGTTGATCGCGAAGGGTCGCAGATCAACGTGACGAGGTGCCAAGTGATTGTCCACAAAGGTCGGCACGGTCGACAGGGCGACCGTGCGCTGGGCAATAAAACCTCGGGGGTCATCAAGCAACGTCTTTCGCATTGCCGTCAGCGTGGCGTCGTCGGCCTGGGGACCAATGACGATGCCCTTGCCGCCGGAACCGTCCACGGGCTTGACGACATATTTCTCCAAGTGCTCGAGCACTTCATGCAAGGAGTCCGGGTCCTCTAATCGAAAGGACTCAACATTTTGGAGCAGGGGCTCTTCGTTGAGGTAGTAACGAATTAAGTCGGGTACGTAGGTGTAGAGCAACTTGTCGTCAGCAACGCCATTACCTATGGCGTTCGCAATCGTGACGGTCTTTGCTCGTGCGGCGTTGACGAGCCCGGCAACGCCCAAGATGGAATCGGGTCGAAAGTGCAGAGGATCAAGCCACTCGTCGTCGACGCGTCGGTAGATGACGTGCACTGGTCGTTCGCCGTGCGTCGTGCGCATGAGGACGTTATTGCCAAGAACAACAAGGTCGCTACCTTCAACGAGCTCAACACCCATGAGTCGAGCCAGCAATACGTGCTCGAAATACGCCGAATTGTGTACGCCCGGGGTCAGCACGACAATCGTTGGGTCACGCACTCCCTCGGGGGCGGATCGTCGAAGAGCCGCTAAAAGCCGCGCGGGATACTCGTCCACCGGATGAACTCGGTGGTGCGAAAAAAGTGTTCCAAAACTCTGCGTCATCGCACGACGATTTTCGATGACGTAGGAAACGCCCGAAGGTATGCGCACGTTGTCTTCGAGGACGCGAAACTTTCCCTCCTCATCACGAATGATGTCAATGCCCGACACCGTGATGCGAGAAGCGTTGTCGGAATCAATGCCCATTGCTTCTCGACGAAAGTGTGGACTCGAAGTAACGAGTGACCTCGGCACGATGTGGTCATCCAAGCACTTACCATGACTGTAAACGTCGTCAAGGAATGCTTCCAACGCCAAGACGCGTTGACGTATGCCACCCGCGAGGTCGCCCCATTCAACGGCCGTGATGATTCGCGGGATGAGGTCAAGTGGGAAGGGCCGTTCTTCGCCACCGAGCGCGAAGGTCACGCCTCGTTCAGCGAAGGTGCGACCGAGTTGGTCAAAACGTGAACGAAGGTCGATGGCGTTGAAGTTGAGGAGGATGTCGACGATCTCTTTGTAAACGGGGCGTGGCACTCCGGGCGCAGAGAAGACCTCATCCCACGCCTTGGATGGATCGATATCGATAAAAAGTGAGTTAACTCCTCCATTCCATCACGTCGTTGTTTCGGGTTCGTTACTGGCAGGGGTGATTCGGTCGTGTTGGCAGCTTTGGACCATATTCATTGGCCCGCAAAATACAAATCTCCTTAGTTCCTTGCCGTCGCGTGTGATGCTTTCCATAGGTACCACGAGGGAATCTAGGCTCACAACGTGGTCTTTCTGCTCGCTGTTGGTGCGTCGTTTGCGAACGCGGTGGCCACAATTTGTCAGCGACTTGGTGTTGAGGACGCGCCGGCGAACAACGGACCGTCTGTTTCAATGGTTCGTCATATGGTGCAGCGACGCGTGTGGATTTTTGGATTCGTTGTAATGATTCTGGGCTTTGTCGCTCAGGCGTCGGCGCTGCATCGAGGCACGCTCAATGTGGTGCAGCCAATTCTCGTGAGCGAACTCGTGATGATTGTCTTGATCTTGCGATTCTGGTTTTCTGCCCCTATGACTTCTCGTGACGCTCTGGCCGCCGTACTGACGTCGGTTGGTCTGGCTATTTTCTTGCTCGCCGCGTCGCCGACTGATGGGCCCAAAGCGCCGAGCGGCAAAGAGTGGTTCGGTGTGGCCGTGGTAGTGGCGATAGCCGTGGGTGTTTTCGTCGCGATTGGGAGAAGAGGCCCAGCGTGGTGGCGAGCGCTGTTTTTGGGAGCGGGGGCGTCAACGGGTTTTGCTTTAACCGCTGCGCTCACGAAGTCGGTGTCGAACGCACTCGTTATTGGTTGGGGAAACCTTTTTTCTTCGTGGCAACTGTACGCGCTCGCCGTGGTTGGACTTTCGTCGTTCCTTCTCATGCAAAGTGCGCTGCAAGTGGGACCCTTTACCGCATCGCAATCCACGTTGATTCTGGTGAATCCTTTTGTCTCCATGGGCATTGGCTTCATCCTCTACGACGAGAAGATTCGTGGAGGCGGTGGCTACGTCACCTTGGAAGTGGTGTCATTGATTGCCATGGTCATAGGTGCGCTGGGCTTATCGAATTCTGCTCTAGTGGCAAATGTTCATGACGAAGCTTCCAGTGAACACATGTTGGCGGGTCGTGGACGCTACGCCAAGTGGCGCGCTCACCAAGTTAAATAATCAACGAGGGTTGCGAATAAGAATTATTTCTCGTCCTGGGCAATGCGCGCGAGCAGCGTTTGTTTCACGCTCGGCCATTCTTCGATCGTGATTGAGAACATGACGGTGTCACGAATCGTGTCATCACCACGACGTTGGTATCGGCGAAGTACTCCTTCATACGTGGCGCCTAGACGATCAATAGCGCGCTGCGAGCGCGTGTTACGAACGTCAGTCTTTAGCTGCACTCGCCCCATGCCGAGACTCTCAAAGGCAAAGTCCAAGAGTAGATGTTTGGCATCGGGATTGACTTTTGATCCCCAGACGGACGGCGCGTACGTTGTTGCACCAATTTCGGTTCGCGCGTCATTGGCGGAGGAATCAAGATACGACGTCGTACCAACAATTGTTCCCGCGCTGATGCCGTTGACATCTTGGATTAGTCGCACAGTCCAACGAAACCACGCGGACATTTCCTTCGTCGCTTGAATTATCGTGACCCAGTCGTCCGCACTCGTTGGTCGCGACGCGGGGATATAGCGCCACACTTCGGGAAAATCAAGGGCTGTAAAGAGTTCGTCAGCGTCCCCAATCTCCGTTGGGCGAAGTTCGACCCATGATCCGCGCAGCATCGTGCTCGGTGGAACGGGCCACGTTGCTAGGGGCCACGTCGTGTCATTTGGTCGATTGTCAGTCTTCAATTCATACGGCACGGACAAACTATGCCACGGTCAATGTGACGTCTCTCATTGGACTCCCTCTAGCCGTGTGCAACGAGCGTCCCGGTAACGTCATTGCATGGTAACTCTCTACGGCATTGTGGCCTTAACGTTCATGATGTCGATGTACGCCCTCGAGCGCCGTGGACCGAAATTCGTTTCACTCTTTGTGGTGGGTTGCCTCGCATCCAGTCTGTACGGATTCTTGTCGGGGGCCTGGCCCTTCGGCGTGGTCGAAGCAGTGTGGGCCGTGATTGCAGTGCGCCGCCGCGTCAATCTTTCCTGAATCCTGCGAAGGTGGCACGACGAAGACAGTTCCACGTCGTTTCGGCCATCAGCCCCGTCTCTCGCTTCGAGGGGGGGCGAGAGACAGGGCTGATGGTGTGCTTTTCAGCTAGCCAACTCCGTGAAATTTCCGCGTGCGGCTTTGATGGTGGAACCCGGGACAAACCAAGAGGCACATTCGCCAACTTTGTGATCTGAGCACATGGAAGTTCAGGGAAGTCTTCGTAGGGCGTCGTTTGTTGTCACGGCTGGTACCCGCCGTTTGAAGAGTACGTTTCTTCATTTAAGCCCTGCGCCGTGTCATTTGCCTAGGGACCTAGGTCATGGGCCATTCCAGGCATCAGCGCTCTCACTGGTGCCGCATGAGACAATTTTTCAATGGCCGTTGACTTCGTTCACCATATTCATCCCCGTATTGCCCAACGCAAAAAAGAAGGTCCAACCAAACTCATTGATTCATTGCCCAAAGGTGGTCCCGTCACCACCTTTAACGCTTGGCTGGCCGTAAAAATTACGTCGGGCGTCGGCACAATGTGGTGCGCCTATCTCTTTGCCGTCATTGCCCTTATTGGCCTTCCGGCCGCACTACGGCCCGGTGGCGAGGGCATAATCGCTTGGATTGCTCAAACGTTCTTACAGTTGGTGCTGCTCTCCATCATCATCGTGGGCCAGAACATTGCGGGTGCCGCCTCGGACAAACGCGCCGAGGCAACATTCAATGACGCTGACGCCATTTTGCACGAATCGATCCAGATCCAAGCGCACCTCGAAGCACAGGACAAAGAAATCGAACGCATTACGAAACTGGTCAACGAACAGTTGGTGACAATCAAGGAATTACGAGGCAAATGAGTCGTTTTCCTTCCTCGTTGTAGCCTTAGTAATGCCTTCGTACGTACTCACGATGCAGTGTGTTGACGCTCCGGGCATCGTAAAAGCCACCGCTTCAGGTATTGCCGACGTCGAGGGCAACATTCTGGAGAACGACCAATTTTCTGATCCGGTGACGGGACAGTTCTGCATGCGCACGCGCTTTGAATCGCCGATTGATGACATTGAGGTCGTTCGTACATCGGTTATCGCGCAAACCAAGGGTTTTTCACCATCGCTCGGTATTCGACACGAAGAAGTTCAGCGACGCGCCGTCATCATGGTGTCGAGCTTTGATCACTGCCTGGCCGACCTTTTATATCGTCGAGCGCACGGGGACATTCCCATTGAAATCTGCGCCGTCATTTCGAATCACGAACATTGTCGATTGCTTTGTGAGCAATACGACGTTCCCTATCACTACGTGCCGGTAACGAGAGAGAATAAGACTGTCGCCGAAGAGCAATTGCTCAAGGTCGTTGAGGAGTTCGACATTGATCTAGTGATTCTTGCTCGGTATATGCAGATACTTTCCGATGACGTGTGTCAGCAACTTTCCGGCAAGATCATCAATATCCATCACTCGTTCTTACCGGGATTCAAAGGAGCGCGTCCTTACCACCGCGCTTACGAACGCGGAGTCAAGCTCATTGGCGCCACTGCGCACTTCGTCACTCGTGATCTCGATGAAGGTCCCATCATTGAACAAGATGTGGTACGGGTTTCGCACGCCCGACAAGTGCAGGATCTCGTGGCGATTGGCCGTGACATTGAACGCACGGTGTTATCACGAGCGGTGCGTCTCGTGTCCGAAGACCGCGTGGCCCTCGTGGGTAATCGAACAGTGATCTTCTCGCAGTGACGAATTCAAAGTTTCGCGGCGCACGAGGGAACAGAAATCGAAAGTCATTGTGCTAAGCATGGGTGTTCGCAACGAAGGATCGAAACGACTTGTCCCTCACTCTGCCCTCTTTTCTTAGACGAAGTCGCAGTTCCTGGCTCTACATTGCCTTCAGTCTCGTTGCCTTTTTGGCGCTGACTATTTGGCTCTACGGACCCGAGATTTTCAGCAACACGCACATTGTCGGAGGACCTGGCGGGGACGAAGCCCAAGAGGTGTGGTTCTTAGCGTGGCCCGTCTACGCACTCGGTCACGGTCATAACCCGTTCTTCTCTGACTGGATGAATTATCCCCGCGGTTTGAATTTGATGAATAACACGTCGATGCCCGGGCTCGCGATCTTGTTCTCACCCATCACCGTGATCTTTGGACCAGTGGCGGCGTACATGATTTTGATGCGACTGGGCTTTATCTTGTCGGCGTTTTCCGTCCAGTGGGTCGCCCGTCGCTTGGGAATTTCTCGTACGGGAAGTTTTGTGGCGGGACTGATTTACGGGTTCTCGATCCAGCAGTTCAATCAAGGCTACGGACACCTCTTCTTGGTTATGGCGCCACTACCGCCGCTCATTTTGTACAACTTGTACTTGTTGGTGACGAAAAAGAGCTCGCCACGTCGCGCGGGTCTCGTCATTGGTGTGCTGACGGCGGCGGACTTTCTCATTTCCGCGGAACGATCTTTGATGACAATTCTCGTTGCCGTTTTTGGTCTCATTGTGGCGGCGGTCTTATTTCCTAGAGATGTTTCGATGGACCGTGTTCGCCACGTCGCGAAATCAATTGTCTGGATGATCATCCCGGTCGTCATTATTCTTGCGTTGCCGCTGTATGAAATGTTGGGCAAGGACTCCGTGAAGGGTGCTTCGCATCCTTGGATCCAGGGTTACGCGAGCGACTTGCAATCATTCTTCATTCCCGGTCCAAATACGTGGTGGGCGCCGTTTGGTCGAGTGAGCCAGACGGTGTCGTCGTTTAGCACGGTTGAGAATGGCAGTTACGTCGGTATTCCTTTGCTGCTCGTACTGTTATTCATTGCGGTCAGGTGGTGGCGCGTGCGCGCCGTGCGCTTTGGCGCCATCATGACAATCATTGTGGCTGGTGTCTCGCTCGGCACGAGACTCCACATTGCTGGAAAGACAACGTCGTTGCTTTCTCCCTACAAGGTCATTTCGGTAATCAAGTTCTTTGACAACGTCCAGCCACTTCGCTACTTCTACTTTTGCTGGCTTCTTATTGGACTCCTCGTTGGCTTCGGGCTTGATCGCGGCATCGCGTGGTGGCGAAGTTCTAATACGGTCAATCAGCGTCAGTCCATGCTTCGAGTAGGCGCGGTGCTGGCCATCAGCATTTTGGTACTCGCTTCCATAGTTCCGAGCCACACAGAGAACGTGCAACCCACCGCAGTGCAACCGTGGCTACAAAGCAAGGAGGCGAGCCAGGTGATGAAACCTGGGTCAGTGACGTTGATGTTCCCCTATCCCATCAATCTCTACACCACGGCGCTGCTTGATCAAGCCGTGACGAATTTTCCGTACAAGATCATTGGTGGCGAGGCAATTGTCGGTAAAGACGGTGTGAACGTTGGCATCCAGGCTCTCGCACCCACTGACGTTTCCGCCGCACTTATTCGCCCGCTCTACGGGATCAACACCGGACAAATACCGGGCCTCGCCATTACGAATCTGCCCAATTTTCCCAAGTTGACCGTCAAGAACGTGCTTGATTTTCGAACGTTCGTGCGAATTCACAATGTCTCCACCGTGGTCGTTCGTTACGCGAACGGTCCCCAGTACAAAGAGCTCGCACCGTTCCTCCTCGACGCATTTGGCCAACCGAACTCACGTGACCAGGGCACGTTGTTGTTCTGGGACCACGCTCAATTGGAAAAGGCAATCGCTAGTACTTAGTGCGCCTCTAATTCGGTTGCCAGCTCGAGAAGTCGCTTCCTAGCCTTAGCGCTGACGACGTCACTAGCAAAGTTTTCAGTCATCGTCTTTTCCGCGCGAGGCCCAAGTTCGCCTCGAATCTTTGGGTCTGCGGCGAGACGAAGAGTTCGAACGGCGTCGAGCAGATTCGGATCGGCCCAGGGACTACCGAGATCAACAATTCGTTCGAGTCCGGGGTTGTGCTTCGCGTCCTTGGCGGTGAGAGGTACCAACGTGTAGTCCACGAGTAGCGCGTTCTCGTCATTCATGAAGTCAAGGTTTCCCGAGTAATTGGTACCGATCACCGTTTTTCCAATCGCCATCGACTCAGCCATTCCGAGCCCAAAACCTTCAGAGCGGTGCAGCGAAACAAACACGTCGATGGCGTTCAACAAATTGCCAAAGGCTTCTTGAGAAATGTGCTCGTCAATTAATCGAGCGTTCAAACCGCGAAGTTCTTGCAACAGTTTCTCTCGGTACTCGTTCGGCAGTCGGCTCGCCTTCAACACGAGTTGCGTGTCAACACTGGCTTCACCGAACGCTTCGCGGTACGCCTTGATGACCGCCAGTGGATTTTTACGTGACCAACCGCTGGCGAAATCAAATGAATAGAAGAAAATTGTCGCCGAGGAGTCAAGATTGAATTGCGACTTCGTTCGGTCGTTGGACTGTGTGGACATTCGACGGGTCACGATGTCGGGCATGACGGCAATGGGACCATCAAACGACGCGCGAAAGGCCTCTTTCGCAAATTCACTGCCCGCCCAAATTTCTTGGACCCGTTCGGTGCGTGGGGCCATACGTGCGCCGAGGCGCGGAAATTCATAGATCCATAGTCCGATGTTCCATCGTGGGGACCGCGTCGATCCGGTGATGTCCGGTCCAATTAAATGAAACTCGTTGATGTTGGCGGTAATTAGGTTGATGGCGTAACGCGGACGTCGTTCAATGGCGAGAAATGAAGTTGGCACCAATGAAGGATCAGTGCTCGAGAGGCGAAAATCCGTGGGCAACGTCAGTGAA
>Ga0181534_10000588_pt1 | contig 25365 bp, 30 predicted proteins | sample PEATcosm2014_Bin_37_FD_119758 | JGI IMG/M metagenome (GOLD analysis project Ga0181534, IMG submission 119758) | Peatland microbial communities from MTU Mesocosm Facility, Houghton, MI, USA - PEATcosm2014_Bin17_10_metaG | ecosystem: Environmental > Terrestrial > Soil > Wetlands > Peat | place...
ACATACACTCTGCCGGCATACACTTTGGGAGAGCCTATGGTGCGCACTGCCGGATGACTGTCGACTTGGTGCTTCCATCGCACTTGACCAGTATTTGCGTCGAGTCTGTATGCCGTGCCTGCCGCGTCTGCGAAGAAAACGGCGCCGTCGGCGGTAGTCGTCACAGCCGTTCGAACTTCAGTCCCCGCGTCGAACGACCAGTAGGTATGGCCCGTGTTGAGATCGAGACAATAGACCATGCCGGAAGCGCTGCCGACGTAGACACGATCTGCGACTATTGACGGCTGCGCTCCCGCGCTGGCGACGCCGGGAAATCCGAACGCCCACATGAGTTTCAATCTGGGAACGTCTGCCACTTTCAGCTGGCCGTTGCGCTGGATCCGGTCATTGGCGGGGGTGGCGCCCCAGCCGTTCCATTGACTCGGGGCGGCCGGCGCCGGGCTGGCGAGCAGCAGCAGAAGCAGTGCGCCGGCGAGGATTATTCTCGGCTGTACGGCAGATATCATGCGGGACCCCGGAAACAGTGCGCGGCAGCTTCACGCGCGGGCTTCCTCTCATGGTACCAAGGTGTCATTGGCACCAGAGCGTCGAAGGGGCATGCTGCCCTTTGCTTCTAAACCGGAGTCTGCAATGAACGCCGTGCAAATCGAGCAGAAGCGCTATGAGATGCCCCCACGCGAGGGACTCAGCATTGCCCATTTCCTCACCGTCGCTGACATCGAGCGATCCGCTCGATATTACGAAAAGGTGTTCGACGCCCGCATTCTGAGCCTGGGTGACGGCAATGCGCCCGGCTACCTGCAGCTGGCGAATATCTGGATGATTCTGAATGTGGGGGGCGGCCCGACCGAGGATAAGCCGACGGTCACGCTCAGCGTCCCCGATCCGAATCACATCAACAGCTTCCTGAATTTCCGCGTTGCCGACATTCAGGCCTGCTATGAGCTGTGGAAAAGTCGCGGCGCGCAGTTCATCACCGCGCCGATCCCCAAGTACGGTGAGATACGCTGCTACATCCGCGATCCTGACGGTTATATTATCGAGGTCGGGCAGAGCACCGATCTCACTTATGGATGACGCATGAGTCTCAACTTGGGTCCCATTGGCCAGATCTCCCGGTCTGTGCAGGATATTTCGCAGTCCGAAGCCTGGTACAAGACAGTGTTGGGACTGCCACACCTGTTCACGTTCGGCAAGCTGGCATTCTTTGATTGCGGCGGCGTCCGACTGTTCCTGTCCCAGGAGGATGTCCCGCACGCAGAATCCATTCTCTATCTGCGGGTCACTGACATTCAGCACTCGTTTGCCGAGTTGCGGTCCCGTGGGGTCGAGTTTGTCGATCAGCCGCACATGATCCATGAGCACGCGGACGGAACCCAGGAGTGGATGACCTTCTTCAAGGACCTGGAAGGTCGGCTGCTGGCGCTGCTGTCACAGGTGCAACCTGGCCGGTGATGTGCCGGACGCCCTGTGCGAATCAGGTCCGTATCGTTACATCCGGCATCCGTTTTATCTCAGCTATGTCATCGCTTCCCTGGGCATGCTGGTTGCGACAGCCAACCTCATCGCGGTTGCAGCGTTCTCATTCAACATGATCCTGTTTATCTACATGGCGCGGGACGACGAGCGGACCCTGGAGGCCAGCGCGCTCGGCGATCAGTACCGGGCCTACCGGCAACGAGTTGGATCTCTGCTGCTGTTGCCAGGCAGGCGCTGATGGACGCCACGTTATATATCATCGGCGGCGTGCTGCTCGTAGTCGGCCTGGTCGGCGCGGTTGTGCCCATGCTGCCCGGTATTCCTCTGATCTTCGGCGGCATCTGGTTGATTTGCGCTGTGGATCATTACCAACACCTGGGAGTAGGTTGGCTGCTCGGCATCGGCGCGGTGGGCGCGATCGGCCTGCTGATGGATCTCATTGCGGGCGCGCTGGGTGCCAAGCGCGTGGGTGCGAGCTCTCGTGCCGTGTGGGGCACAGTGATCGGAACTATCGTCGGGCTGTTTTTCGGGTTGCCCGGCCTGTTGCTGGGTCCGTTTATCGGCGCGCTGGTGGGCGAGCTGGCAGCGGGAAACAGCGTGCTGCGGTCAGCTCACGTGGGCGTGAGTACGTGGGTAGGTTTGATCTTCGGCACCATCATCAAGCTCGTCGTGTCAGTGACGATGGTGGCCATGTTCGGCGCGGCGTGGTGGTGGAACCACCCTGTTACGCCAAATGTTTGATGGCATGGCGTTACGCCATGACGTTGATGAGCGTCCCCAGAGTCTGATTGGCAATCTGCAGAGCCTTCGCGGACGCCTCCACATCGAGCTTCTGCTGACCCGCATCCACGAGGGCATCGGTGGGATCGCCGCCGCTGGCGATAGCCTGCGCATCCTGTGCAACATTAGCCATGCCGCGGGAAATTCCCTGCTGCGCGTATTGCAGTGCGCCTGCACTGAGTCCGGAGATGCCGTTCATGGCCCCAACAGTAGCGGATTGTCTGCCCGGATGCCGTGCCGTGGCTCACACGGGAATCGGACATAACGTCAGCCGGGCGCCGACCGGTAGCCCCAGAACCTGGGAAAGGCGAGGCTGGTCGCCATCACGGCCACGATACAGGCGAGTCCGCCGCTCCAGAAACTGAACGATACGCTGCTCACCGAGGCGACCCAGCCGGCCCGGGCATTGCCGAGCAATGGGCCGCTCATGTACGAGATCATTGCGATGCCCGCCAGGCGGCCGCGCATGGCATTCGGCACCGAGTGATTCCAGATGATGCCGCGAAACAGGCCGCTGATCATGTCGGCTCCGCCGGCCACGACGAGACACAGCACGACCAGCCAGGGCGTCGGCGCCAGACCCGCGCCCAGGACGAACAATCCCCAGCCTGCGGCCGCGATGACCACCACACGCCCCTGGCGCTCGATCCCGGAGCTCCAACCGCTCAACAAAGTGGCGATCAGACTGCCGATAGCCATGGAAGAGAACAGGACACCGGTCATGCGCGCATCGCCCCATTGCAGCGACAGCGCGGGAAACAAGGCCACCGGAAAAGCGAACAACATGGCCGCGATATCGATCAGGTATGTCCCGATCAGCTCGGGTTTCGACAACGCAAAGCGCACGCCGAGAGTCGCATCGTGCAGGGGTGAATGCGGCTGCACCTCGGGATCCGCTGTCCGGCGCATGAGGGCGACACAAATCAACGCACCGGCGAAGGACAGGAAGTCGAAAAGGTACGCGCCGTTCAAACCAAAGGTCGCGATCAACACGCCCCCCAGTAGTGGACCGGCAATTGCACCCGCGGAGCCGCGAAAGCCGCCCAGGGCGCCGGCAGCGGCATACTCCGAAGGGTCCACGAGCTTCTGCGTGAGAGCCTCCATCGCCGGAGTATGAAAGGCGGCGATGGCCTGCAGCAGTGCCACCAGAACAAAAATAGCGGTCAGCGACGGATGCGGCAGCAGGCTGTTCACCAACAGCAACGCAACCACCCCGGCCATGGCCGCCTCCGAGGACAGCATCAACAGGCGCCGGTTGATGCGATCCGCGTAGGCGCCCCCCAGCAGCCCGAACACCAATACCGGGACTAGCTGCGCGATTCCGAGGGCCCCGACCCAGGCGTTGGAGCGGGTAAGTTGATAGACCTGGTACGGTACAGCCATGTAGCTGACCATGCTGCCCAGAAAAGAGATGAGCTGGCCGATGAAGAGTAAGCGGAAGTCACGATGTCTTTTGAGCGGCCCGATGTCGATGAGCATGTAGGGGATGTGCGGACCATCCCGGGGCCGCCCGAACGCAACCAGCGATTTAACCAGGTCTTCAACCTAGCATACTCCACGCCAATTGGCTTCAGGGGCTCGGGGTCGCGGCTGCCAATACCAGGGTGGGTTCGATTCGTTTGCGCTGCTTGACCTCGGTCCGGTCGATGACCACGTCGCGGGGCGCATGAAACCCCAGGCGCACCTGGTTACCTTTGATACCCAACACCACCACGGTGATGTTGGAGCCGATCGCAATGGATTCCTCGGGACGGCGGCTGAGAACTAGCATGGTCTTCCTCCCTAAAGTGCTGTTGTATAACTATCCCACCAGCGGCGCCGCCGCGCCCGGGAGTCATCTCCACTGTGAATGGATCGCTACATCAGGCGGTCCAACGCTGCGATCTCCAAAGGCTTGACCAGTTGGCCGGTGAAGCCTTCCTGCCGGCAGCGTCGCTCATGAGCGGGCCCGGTGAGTCCGCTCAATGCATAGACTCTCGTCTGCCCGAACTCGTCGCGGGAACGCAGCTGATGGCAGACGGCATAACCATCCAGTCCCGGCATCTCGATATCCAGGAAAACGACATCAGGGTGACACTGGCAGGCGAGCCGCACCGCCTCCCGGCCGTCGCCGCAGACAATGACTTCGTGACCAGCCAGCTCCAACAGTTCGCCCAGTGCGGCACGTGCGTCCGCGTCATCATCGGCGATGAGGATGGTTTTGCGACCGCCGCGCTGCGCCGCGGTGCAATTGCCACGTCTGTGCCAGGGCTCGCCCAGGTTGGTTGTCGTAGTTTTCACGATCCCCAGAGTGTGCTTCGGACTGCCGCGAAACAAGCTCCTGCGGCCGTCTCCAGCTGTCAGTGGTCGCTGACAGAAGCTAGGCTGGCGGGGTGTCTTCCTGAAACCAACAATGAGATGATAGCCGGCAGTGAAGTACCTGCCCCTCATCTGGTCCGGTATCTGGCGCAAGCCCGGGCGCACCATCCTGATATTTCTTCAGGTGAGTGTCGCGTTCGCACTCTTTGGAATCCTGCAGGGCATGAAGACGGGCGTCGAGCATGTGGTCAGTCAGACCCGCGCCGATCTGCTGATCGTGCATGGCAGTCTCAGCCAGGCAGATCCGCTGCCGCTGGGCCTCCTCAAACAGATTGAAGCGCTACCCGGCGTGAAGATTGTCATTCCGGTGGATATCTTCGGGGGTACTTATCAAAAGCCCAGTGAGAAGGTCTTCATGGTCGCGATCCGGCCGGTCGACGGCTGGCTCGATGCGTTCACGTACAAGATGCGCCCGGAAGTGTCCGCGGCCCTGCGAACCAATCGAACCGGCGCGCTGATCAGAAAGGAGCTGGTCGACAAATATGGCTGGAAGGTGGGGGATCGGATTCCGCTGCAAACGGGTGTTGCACAGACCAACGGCTCGAACGTTTGGACCTTCGATATCGTAGGGATCTACGGCGATGATGATGTGGGCTCCGGCGGCGGTGTGATTCTCGTCAACTACGATTATTACGACGAAGCCCGCGTGGTGAGCAAGGGAACGGTCAATCACTTCAATGTCGACGTGAGCGATCCCCGCCAGGCGGTCGCCGTGGCGGATGCCATCGATCGGCGCTTCGCCAATTCTTCCAATGAGACCAAGACCGAATCCCTGCGCGAGCTGGCGCAGTCGCAGATGCAGTCCATCGGCGACCTCAACTTTCTCATCCGGGCTATTGTCAGTGCAGTGCTGGTAGCGCTGTTGTTCGCCGTGGCGACCATGATGATGCAGTCCATCCGGGAGCGCACCTCGGAGCTGGCGGTGCTGAAGACCCTGGGGTTCACCGACCGCGCGGTCTTCACATTCATTCTCGTTGAATCAACCGTTATTTTCGTCGCTGCCGCCGTGTTTGGATTGTTGCTGGCCTGGATTGCCTTTCCGCTCGCGGCGCGATTTGTGCCGGGTCTGTCGATGCCCTGGGAAGTCGTGGCGCTGGGGCTGGGTCTCTCAGCGCTCGTGGCGGTGATCAGCGCGTCGGTGCCGGCTGCGCAGGCCGCGCGCCTCAACATCGTCAATGCCCTGGCCAGCCGGTAGCTCACCGTGAAGTTCTTCCGCCAGTTGTTTGCCATCCTGCGTATGAACCTCGCAGGTCTTCCACAGCAACTGGGCTCCAGCCTCACCATCCTTGTGGGCGTGACCAGCGCGGTCGGTGTGTTGGTGTCCATGTTGGCGATGGGGATCGGTGCCCGGGAGCAACAACTAGCCACGGTGCGTCCCGATCGCATCATCCTCAGCACGACTGGCTCACGGCTGGGTCAAGGCAACGTCACGCAGGATGAAGCAGGGATCATCCTCGGCTTGCCGGGAATCAAAAAAAACGCCAAGGGCGACCCCATCGTCACCTTGCAGTCGGTGGTACCGCTCGAAGGGCGGCGCCACGTGACCAACGTCCGGATCTATTTCCCGTTGATTGGTATTACGCCTAACGTGCTGGAGCTGGCACCCGAGATTCACTTGACGGCCGGCCGGATGTTTCGCGCGGGCTTGCAGGAGCTGATTGTGAGCAACCCCTGCCGGCGGCAGTTCGTGGGATTCGAAATGGGTGACAAGCGACCCCTGCACGGCACCGACTGGACAGTCGTCGGTCAGTTCGACCGGGGTGCCTCGCAGCAATGTGTCGTTTACGGGGATGTCAAATCCCTGATGACCCTGATGAAAAGAAACACGTATTCCGAGGTGACCGTGTTGCTCAACTCGGCGGACGACTTCGCCGTGCTGCGCGATGCCGTCAACGCCAATCCATCCTTGCACCTGCAGGTCCAGCACGAGGATGAGGTCATTGAAGATGCCTTCAAGTCTCTGAATGCCGTGCTCAACTTCGTGAGCCTGTTCGTCGGGACCATCATGGCCGTCGGGGCCACGCTGGGGGCCGTCAATTCGCTGTACGCCATCGTGGATTCCCGCCGGCGGGAAATGGCGACGCTGCGCGCGATCGGATTCAGCGGCTCAGCCGTGGTCACCTCGGTCCTGATCGAGTCGATTCTGTTGGCGCTGCCCGGGGCTGTTCTCGGCACGCTGGCTGCGTGGCTGCTGTTCAATGGTCTTTCGGCCAGTCCGTTCGGATTCAGCTTTCAGTTGGCGGTCACGCCGCCGCTGGCCGTGATCGGCGTGGAGTGGGCGCTGCTGATGGGTTTGTTCGGTGGGTTGTTACCCGCTCTGCGGGCCGCCAGGATGCCCATTACTACGGCACTCAGAGCAACCTGACATGTCAAACGTCAGCGGTGGCTGCTACTGCGGAAATATCCGCCTGATTGTTTCCCTGTCCCGGGACGTGTCGGCTTACAACCCCCGGGCCTGCGACTGCGACTTCTGCCAGAAGCACGGCTCAGCTTATGTGTCCGACTCGCGGGGTGCGCTGAGTATCCAGATCCGCGAGTCAGGACAGGTCACTCGCTTCCGGCAGGGCAGCAACACCGCCGAAATGCTTCTGTGCCGGCAATGTGGTGTGTTAGTCGGTGCTCTATACCAGGAGGCCGATAGGGTGTTCGGGACCGTCAATGCCAAGGCTCTGGACTGCCGCTCGTCCTTTGGGCCGGAACAGCCCGTTTCGCCCAAGTCACTGCCCGCCGACCAGAAGGCCCAGCGGTGGCGCGATATCTGGTTTCCTGATGTCACTATCACCAACACGCAGCATCAAGCGCGATCTTAGCGTAGGAAGACGCCGACCGGTGAATACGATACTGCCCGCTGCCGCGAAAAAGGCAGTTGGCGTAGCCTTCCCCGCACTTACTCAAAAGGAGAGTGCATATGCCAACAACATCAGGACACACAGCAGCGGTCCGTGCGAAGAAGGTCATTGGTACCAATGTGAAGGACCCGAGCGGTAACAAGATCGGTACCATTGAGGACATCGTGCTGGATAAACAATCCAACGCGATCATGTTCGCCGTGGTCGGATTCGGGGGCTTTCTCGGCATGGCCGAAAAGTACCACCCGATCCCGTGGTCGGCCCTGCAATACTCCGCCGATGACAACGGCTATGTTGTTAATTACACGAAGGACCAGTTGCAGGCCGCGCCGGCGGGCTCAATCGACGAGCTGACCCAGGACGATGGATTCAGCACTCGTGACCAGACATACCAGTACTACAATGCGCCGAGGTACTGGGAAGGGAACACCCTTCGGTAAGTGATCACCACCAGGTAAGTGATCACCAGATGCCGCCGAGCGCGACAGTTATTGCTTCGCCATTAACTGCGCCGGCGGCGTCCGTACAGAGAAACGCGATCACTTCGGCAACTTCTCGGGGCTCCAGCACCCGATTTTGTGGGTATATAGCGGCGCGCTCGCGCCACACCTGCTCAGCAGTGATGTTTCGTCGCTGCGCCTCGGATTGCGCAGAGCGTTCAGCCATCGTAGTGCGTACCCAACCTGGCAACACGGCGTTGGATGTAACCCCGAACGGGCCCGCATCTTGCGCTACAGCGCGAGCGAGACCGATGACTCCGTGCTTGGAGGCGGTGTAGGCGCTGCCGGAGCGCTCCGCTTTTTCACCAGCGGTGGAGCTCGTGTATACGACTCTTCCGAATCCGCGCTTGCACATGCCACCAACAGTCAGTCGAGTCAACTCGAACGGCCCATCCAGATTGACGCGCATCGTCTCTCGCCAAACCTCCGGATCCTGCTCCCACACCAGGCGCTCGTGAGCTGAGCCGATGCCGTGGTTTACCACGAGCAGGTCAATAGGGCCCAGGCGCCTTTCGGTCTCACTGACGGCCTGGGCGCACCCGTCAGCTGTTCCCAGATCGGCCACAACATACTCGAGCCCGAGGTCCGACAGCTCTGACTCGCTACGTGAGACCGCCATCACACGCGCTCCGGCCGCTGCCAGCAACAGGGCCGCTTCGCGCCCGATTCCACGTCCGCCTCCGGTTACCAGTGCCACTCGTTGTTGCATTCTTCAAGTCCGCTTGATGCCGGGATTGCCGGGGTGTCCATCGTGATACATATGCACTGCCTCCGCAAAAGAATGGGCGGATGCGTCCGCCGCAGGGACCGAATCAACACTGGACTCCGTCATCATCCCCGGGAAGAACGCAGTGATGATTCGCACCGTGGGCAGCCGCGTTCGAATCCCATCGATCAGCGCGGTCGCGCGGTTTCGCTCCTCGCACGGGTAGGCGCTCACGATGTAGATCATGGCAATGCTCTCCGCCTTGGCTTCTGGAGGCGGTGCCTGCAGATCCTCTACCGAAAGGTGTCGAGCATCGACCTTTTCATCGCGCAGGATTCGGACCAGAATCTCTGTCGCGAGATCGTCGGCAGTCGTGCCTAACCCAACTCCCAACACAATCGACAAAGGAGGTACATCCAGTGGCCCTTGCCAACGACCGGTCCGCTCTTCCCGAAGTGTGCGCAACTGGCGTCCGAGGCTGCTGCTCGCTGAGCTGGTGCGCCACTTGGTGAGCCAGCCCCGAGGCTGACCCAGCAGATCGCCTATGACAGCGGTGACGGCCGTGCGGACTTTAGCCTGTTGGTCGTCGCTGATGGTTCCGGTGCCGAAGTCGAGACGTGCCAGGTGAATGGCAGGCATGAGGACGAGATCGCAATAGGCGGCGAGCGTGTTGCGTTTGAGGAACTCGCGCGCGCGGGCGATGATTTCCGCGGAATCGCCGGACAAGGCGCGTTGATAGAACCCTTGCGCCATGGTCAGTGCCTGGGTGTCGCCCAGCAGGATATCCAACAGACTGAGCGCCTTGATGTGGCGGCCCGCGACCAACAGACACACGGTGAGTGGAGTGGAGAGCAGCAGACCGACCGGCCCCCACAGCCAGCTCCAGAAAATAGCGGCGATGATGACGGACAGCGGCGACAGGCCGGTGGTATGTCCGTAGAGCTGGGGTTCCACCAACTGGCCCGCAATCAGCTCCACAAAAATAAACAGGCCGATGCTCTCGAGGGCCAGGGACCAGCCTGGGTCGACTGCGGCGGCCAGCATTGCGCAGAATACGGCCGCGATCCAGATGCCCACATAAGGTACGAAACGCAAGATGGCGGCGAGGGCTCCCCACACCATGGCCTCGGGAATGCCTATCAGGGCGAGGCCCAGCCAGATCGCGGCGCCCACACTGAAATTGACCGCAAACTGGGACACGAAAAAGCGCGACAGGCGCTCACCGGCATCATTCAGGGCGAACGTGGTCAACCGGATGTCTGTGACGCCTGCGAGTCGGATGACTCGGTCCCGGAGCCCTTCATGCTCCAACAGCGCGAAGACCAGGACGACGAGCACGACGCCGGTTGTTGCAATGGGTCCCCAGACAGAACCGATCACGTTCTTGATGACAGTGAGCGGCTCGTCGGGCGGTTGATGGACTTCCACCGGGACGTAATTGGCACCGTCACTGCCGTCAGGTTGAACCAGGACGGGCCGTCGTATAACGACTGGCGCATCCTTGGGAGCATGGTCCTGAATGACTCGTCCAGCCTGGACCGCCAGCTTTTGCAGTCCTCCCACCGTCAACTCATCGAGGGTCTGCAGCTTCGCTCGAATCGTTTCCTGGTATTGCGGCAGGCTCACGGCCATCCGCACAACCTGAGTGCCAATCACCACGGCAAAACTGGCGCAGGCCAGTACCAGCAAAAGCACAGCCGCCAGGGCTGAAAAGGCCTGTCCCAGGCCCAGCCGTCGCAGCAGCCGTACCAGCGGGTTGATCAGCAGGCTCAGAATGACGGCGAGGGTGATCGGGACCAGCACATCGCGGGCAAAGTAGAGAAGGGCCAGAACGGTGCCGGCCGCAATGATACTGATCGCCTGGCTGAACCGGGGCGCCGTACGCACTGCGTCGTGGCCGGGAGAGACGGGTTTATCCATGCGCGCATCATGCCTGCGATACGCGCATGGTTGGAGCTAATTCCCGCACAATCCAGGGTGGGGGACAGTCCCAACAAAATACGCCATCACATAGGAGCAGTTCCAATGACGAGACACATCATCCGAACCCCCGAGGCGCCCAGCTCGCCGCTCTACAGCCAGGCGATCAAGGCCGGGCAGTTTATTTACACGGCAGGCATCGTGGGCCTGGACCCGAAGACCCACCAGATGGCGGGTACCACCATCCAGGATCAAACTCGTCAGGCCATCGTCAACTGCCGGAGCATTCTGCAGGCCGCGGGCGCGACTTTGGCCGATGTTGTCGATGTCCACGTACTGCTCACGCGCTCCACCGATTTCGCAGGTCTCAATGAAGAGTATGCGAAGTTCTTTCCAACCGACCCGCCGGCGCGCGCCGTTGCCCGGCTCGGCGTGGAGCTTGCCAATGTGTTGGTATCTATCAAGATGATTGCTTTTGTTCCCTGATCGCGGCTTCCACCTCCTTCTCCGCCTCGAGCCAGTCCTCGAGGTCGTGTCCGGGTGCGAAGTTGCGTTGCTGGGCGCGGCGGTAGGCCGCCTCGGCGATACGCTTGAGCCGCTCGGCGGTGGCCTCATCCAGCGGAATGAGTCCCGTGGGCAGGGTCTGGGGATTGTTTGCCATGCGTACACCTCCTGATTCTGGAGCGTCGCTCATTTGCAGCGCGGAGGTCACTGGCACTCTCCGGTTCCTTGCGTAGGACGATGCTGACCAGGGGAAGCGGCGGGCGGGAGGTCCCAGGACCGACGGGCTCGAGTACAGTAGATCCCGTGACGTCGAGATCACCTCCGGGCTGCATCCATCGAACGCCACATAGAGGCCGCTATATGCGGCCTCTTTGATTTTCAGATCTTCGTGCTGACGGGGGCGGTCCGTGCACTCTCGACGCCATCGGCGGTGCGTGAGGCGATTGCGAAGTACCATGTCCCGGAGGTCAAGCCCGTTACCGAGTAGGCCGTCAGGCCGGGGTTCGTGACCTTCACGCTCTGGGACAGATTGTCTGGAGATGTGCCGTAGTAGACCGTATAGCCGGCCAGGTTGGTCAGCGGGGTGCCATCGGTATTCGCAGTCGGCGGCTGCCAATCCAGCGTCGCAACGCCATCAATCGACGTCACCGGCGGTGGCGTCGTCGTTGTTTTGGCGATCGAGCCGCCGCCGGAGGTCGGCGTAGCAGTGACCGTGATTGGGGCGCTGCCGGCCGGAGGACGATTAATGACGCCGACGTTCGGCTGCACGAGCGTATCCGCGGCAGTAGAAGTGGCGGCAGTGGCGCTGCTACTGCTAGTCGACCCGTCGCCACAGGCCGCCAGCGGGATCGTCACGAGAGCACAGAGAAGAAGATTGCGAGCTGCGCAAGCAAGCTGAGTCATTGGACACCACCCCGGGACACAAAAACCGTCGCAAGGCGTTGCCAATTGACGACAAACATGTTGTTTGCCGGTAACCCCGCTATCTCTTACCTGAGACCGGAGGCTTTGCGTCCCCGCCTTACGACGGGTTTGCCCTTGCGTTGTGAGATTAAATTAACCCCGGAAAAAAACAGTCGCAAGACGACGCGCCAGGTGTTGGTGGAGTGTTAAATACACTGTGCGCCGGGATCAGGAGTTGATTAGCGCACTGCCGCCGCTGTGGCAGCGCGCTTCAGGCGTCGGACACGTGGGTGAGGCGCGCGAAAAATATTTTTCACGGCTTTTTCAAACTGTGAGGCGAGTCATGTTGGAGGCGCTGCAGCATGGGGCGAATTCTTTACCTGGACGACGATGTGCAGCTCGCCGAGCTGCTGGTGAGACGGCTGGAGCAGCTGGGCCACTCGATGATTGCCTGTAGCGAGTCGACCGAGGCGCTGCGTCTATTTAACGATAATCCGCAACAGTTCGACCTGGTGCTGACCGACATGTCCATGCCGGGCGGCAGTGGCTTGGAATTCGCGCAGGCGGCTTGAAAATCCACCCCGCGGCGCGCGTGATCATCGCCAGCGGGTGCGAAGATCCGAACTGGGCGGACTTCGCCCGCTTGGTCGGGGTGCAGGCGGTGCTGCTGAAGCCGTTTCAGGCCAAAGAGTTTGCCGACATCCTCGTGCGCTTGCTCAGGTAACGTACGCGCAGCCCGCGTCGCGCCCGCGTCCGCTCCGCCAGCAAGGCACCGAGCAGAAATGCCACCCAGAAGCAGCTCGCGAAACGGGGGTACGGGGTTTCCACAATGGAAGCGATCATCGTGACACTGGCAATCCCCAGTCCCAGAATGAATTTGATGGCTGCAAACATGTCCACTCCTTGCAGTGCGCCAGCCGATCATAGAGCGGTCCCGCGCACGAGACATAATGTCGCCCTAATTAGACATGGATGTGCCAACAGAGAGCCCCTCGCGACGAGGGCTGCAGACTAATCGCAGACGCAACGACCCCAATCGAGGCGCGCTCCTTCCGGACGATAGTCCCGCTATGATGGGACATGTCCGATGAGGCGTTCCCATCAGAACCGGATCTGGCGCGTCTGGATGCCAGCACCGTCGAGCCAGAGATCCGGCACATTGCCAGGGTTCTGCTTCCGGTTTTCTATGAGGACCTGAAACACATTGCCCACCGGGCCCGCTCGCGGCTGGGCGGCAATCACACACTGCAAACAACGGCATTGGTGCACGAGGCGTTTTTGCGCCTCGGAGCCTCGCGAGGGTTTGCCAATGAGACCCATTTTCTGCGGGCGGCCGCGTTGGCTATGCGCCACGCGCTCATCAACTACGCCGAAGCTCGCGTGGCAGAGAAGAGGGGCGGTGGAGGCGTTCACCTGACGCTCTCCAAGGCCGTGGATTTCGTGGCTCAGACCGATGAAGGCCTGTTGGCTCTCAACGTAGCGGTTGAGCAGTTGGCCATTCAGGAGCCCCGGTTGGCCGATGTCGTGGAGTGTCGTTTCTTTGCCGGCTACAGTGAAGAGGAAACGGCCCGTGTGTTGGGCACTTCACTGCGTACCGTACAGCGGGACTGGTTCAAGGCACGTACGTGGTTGTATCGGGAGATCGTCGGTACTCCGGGCCCAACTGATTCCGTAACACGGTAGTTGCTTGCTGCAGGACGCGCCGGGCCGAGTCCGGATCGCCGTTTGCCTGGAACGCCTCGCTCAGCAACTCCCGCGAATGGGCGAGCTCCCAACTACCCGGGGCCCCCTGGGCCCGCACCTCGACCGCTTCTCGGAGCGAGCCCAGCGCGGCTTTATTCTCCCGTCGGGTCAACTCCACACGACCCAACAGCTCGAGTCCTTCGGCCAGAGCCGGCTTGGCGGCGGGACCCGCCTGGCGCAATGCGGCCAGGACTGGCGTGAGATTGACATCGTGATGGCTGGCGAATGACCAGCGGGCATATCCCAACTGCGCGCGGAGCGACAGCGGGTGGGCCGGTCCGTATTGTTTCAGGGCCGAGTCTACAACTGCTGTCAGAGTTACATGGGCCCCCTCCAGATCGCCGGCGCTCAGTTGGGCATCCGCGAGAAACAACCTGTTCTGCAGACTGACAGGGCTACTCGCGCCGGCGTACTGGGCGGCGAGGTCCGACGCCTCGCGCAGCACCTCTACTGACTTCTCGTTCAGAATCCACAGCGCCCGTCCGTAGTAGCCCATCGCTGCCGCGACAGCCGCGGAGTTCCCGGCGAGTTCGCGCTCGTGCTCGAAAGCGCTTTTGAGCTGGTCCCGTGCGGCTCGAATCCGTCCTGTGCGCAGCTCCAACGTGCCCACATTCCCCAGAATGATCTGCGCGTCGAGTCCGTCACCCAGACCGATAGTCCGGTAGATATCAATGGTCTCGCGATACGCCGCCAGGGCCTCCTCGAGCCGGTTGGCGGCGGTCAGGCTGATGGCCAGCGAGTTGTAGAGAACGGCCGTTTCGCGACTGTTGCGCCCGGAGTGAGCGAGGCGCTCGTCAATGGTTGACCGGCTCGTACGAATGGCTTGGTCGATGTTGCCCTGCGCCCGCTCCAGCCGGGCGAGAGTGCCCATTCCCTCCAGGCGCTCTTCCGCATACCGCTGTGGGGCCTGGTCCCAAAATGCCAGGGCCTGGTGGAGCAGTTGGCTGCTGCGGTCCACATGACCCCGCAACAGCTCGATGTTGGCCAGCTTCTGGCGGGCATCCGCGCGATCCGACGGGTTGGCCTGACCCTTTTCCTGGGCCAGAAAGCCATCGAGGAGCGTTCCAGCGCCCTCGACATCTTCCAGCGCGCCGTATAGATCGGCCAGTGTGAGCACCAAAGGTCCGGCCAGCCGCGGTTTGTCGCGATACTCATTCAACACCCGCAAGGCGCTCTGATCGATCATGCTTTTGGCGGTTGCTTTCTGACCTCCTTCATCGCTGATCGCTGCCCGGAACATCCGTGTCAGGCCATAACGCACGGCTTCTTCCCGCCCCGCATCCCGTCGCGCAATGTCGCGCTCGATCCCGGCGCGCCGTGCTTGAAAGGTAGCAGTCCCCAGTCCCGCTGCCAGAGAGATCAACACCAGCGCAACGCCGGCAACCAGCCCCCGATGGCGTTTGAGTGCTCGACCGAGACGATAGAGGCGGGCGCCACCCCGAGCCTCAACCGTGTCGCCGCTGAGATAGCGCTCAATGTCGGCCTTGAAGGCGTCAGCAGTCAGATAACGCCGGTTCGGCTCATCGCGCAAAGCCTTGGCGATGATGGCGTCGAGATCACCTCGCAAGGCGCGGGCAGCGGCCGGGGTTGCGGCGACTGAGCTGGCCATGGGAGCCGGTTTGTTCACGACCGCGCGCAGCGCCTGTGCGATCGGCGAGCCGCTGTTGACCCAAGGGTGAGCACCTGTCAGCAGCTCAAACAACAGGACCCCTAACGCATAGGTGTCCGTCGCTGTCGTAATCGGCTGCCCCAGCAGCTGCTCTGGAGCCGCGGCAGCAGGAGTCAGAGGCGCCTGCGTCACCGCTGCATCCGCTGTCGAATCCAGGAGCTTGGCGACTCCGAAATCGAGAAGCTTTACGTGCCCGTCCGCCGTGACGAGGATGTTCGAAGCCTTCAGGTCACGATGCACGATCAGGATGCTGTGGGCATACGCCACGGCCTCGCAAACCTGCACAAACAGGCGCAGCCGCTCGGCGAGGCTGGCGCCGCTGGAGGCGCAATACCGAGTGATGGGGAGTCCCTCAACATACTCCATCACCATATACGGGCGCCCATCGGGCGTCGTACCCCCATCCAGCAGCCTGGCGATCGACGGGTGCTCCAGGCGAGCCAGAATCTGGCGCTCTATCTGGAAGCGCTCCAGTTCCTTGCGCGCACTGTGTTGCAGGACTTTGATGGCAACACGTTGGTCGAAGTCTCCCTGGGCGCGGGCGGCCTCATAAACTTCCCCCATGCCGCCGCGCCCGATTCGGGCCGAAATGCGCCAGCCGTTGAGGACTGAACCGACTATCAGGCCGTCATCGATCTCATCCGTCATCGGACGCGCCGGCTCCGACAGGAAATCACCAACGGCTGCCGCGGCACGCAGGAAGCTGTCTACCTCCGCCCGGACCGCGGGATCGGTTACCGTCAAGCTTTGCCAGCACTGCGCCCGCGCCGGTCCCTGCAGGTCGAGCAGCCGGTCGAGGAGGGTATCAACCTCCGTTTTTTGTTGTTCTGACAGCAGGCGATTTACTTCGGATTGGCGTCCTTCATGGATTCTAGCTTGCCGAGATCCACCGTTCCCAGCGCACTTTCGAGGGCCGACATATCGACCCCGTCGCCCGTCAGCTCGACCGCGAAGCGCTTCCCGACCAGGGTGTGGAGCTCCCCGTGACGGCTGTGGGTATCGTATTTCTCGTGGACCTTGTGGCCGCCCAGCACCACGTCCTTTTCATACCCGGAGTCGCTCTCGCTGTTGGTTGTCTGGGGCAGGGATTCAGCCATCTCCATGAGGCCTGCGACGGCCGACGCATCGGAGATCGACAGCTCCACGGTGGCGCCGTCGGCGCCCTTGTAGGTGCCGGTTGCGTTGGTAGCCTGCATTCCCAGACCTTGCTTCGCTTCGCCGCTCGCGTTGCTGCGCGTCATGCCAGGCAGGCCTGGCGGAAGCAGGGCCTTCAATGTTTGAAAATCTACCGGCGTGACGCGGTGGCTCCCGCCCATCGCGCCGCCCAGGGCCGATATCAGTCCACCCACAGCCTGCCCCGCATCCTGGGCCGAGGTCTCGCCGCTGCCGCTGCCGGACGAGCCCGCGCCGGCCGCCGCGGGCTGTTGCTCACCCGCCGCCGCTACTTTGGAGATGGCCGAGCCGAGGTCCTGCTTGCCCTTGGCGTCGGTACCGAGCATGCCGCCGAGTACATTCCCAACCGTAGCGGCTGCCTGATCCCGTTCCTCAGCTTTGGTGGCTTCGCTGGATGGTGTCAGGTGCGCGAATGCGCCGCCGGTGGCAATTCCTACCCCCGCCATCACCGCGCCGACCACGAATCCGAGCACGATGGTGCAAACCACAACACTCGCGGTATATCCCGCCGCCTTTTCCTGTTTGCCGCGCATCATGATTGGCAGGCCCAGGTACAACACATAGATGGCGTAGCAGTCGGCTGCGAGTTGCAGGAGGGTGCTGAAGACCGGCAACAAGCCGAATACCGCGCCCGCCCACGCGGGCGTGAACGCATATGCGGCGGTTTTCACGGCTTGCCGCATGTCCCGCACCCCGTCAAAGGTCGGTGCCAGGATGTTGATAACAAAACCGACGACGAGCAGCCCGATGAAGGCGCCGATCAGTGTGGTGACGAGCGACATCAGCCCGATGCTGAAGGGTTGGCGGATTGTCCCGCCGAAGGGCAGGTGGATTCCGATGAGGGTGACGTGAATGAACGCCAGGATGGCCGCAAGCAGTGCGAGCGGCGCGACGTAGGTGAAGTAGAGTTGTCCAATGGTAGTGGGTTCCCGCTCGACCACCGGCCACTCGGTTTTCGGTGTCAGAATCATGTTCTTGACCCGGGTGAGCAGCGTTGCAGAGAGCGATTCCGGTGGGCCGGGTGTGGCTTCCAGGTTGGGATAGTTCATGGTCAGGTCCCCTCGTTGTTGTTTATTTCACGCCCGCGGGCGCTGCGACGTTCTTGTAGTCCACGCGTAGCGTGGTGTGCGACTTGCCGGTGGCGCCGCCGCCCACATCCATGTCGATCTCCATTTTCAGCGGCAGCCCGGTCTGGCGCGAGATCCAGATCCGGGTGGAAGAAGTGTCGTCATCGCTGCTGTGTTTGGTTGTATAGAGCGCGGCGCTTTGTCCGTCTACCGCCTCGTCGCGTATGAATTTGCATTCATCCTGGCGCGCGTTGGCTTCGTTCGCCTCGATCATCTGCGCTACTTCCTCCTTGCCGAGGGCGCTGTGATGCCAGCTGCCGTTGACCAGGAGATAGCGGTCGGTGCGGGTGGTGACGATCTCGCTGCTGCGGGTTGTGCCTTTCAGATAACCGGCCGTCTCGGTCATGTACTGATGGCTGGGTGTCTGCCACAGCTTGTTCATTGCGGCGATGGGAACTTCACAACCCCCCGCATGCGCCATTCCGGCGCCGCCGGGCAGCAGGATCGCCGCCAGAACGGCCGCTTTTGCAGCTCTGCTTTGCACTTCCAGGACTCCCGTAACGGTTCTTTGGTAAGGGTTACCGAACCCTTTCAGCAAACCCGCCACGACCCATCCGGAATAAATCCCGGGTGGCGGGAGTCTTCACCTGCATCGACTCACCAGGATGGACGTAATGAAAAGGCGGTTCGGGTTTATTTGCTGCACGCTGCTGTTGGCTCCATGGGCGATCGCGGGAACGCAGGGGGATGCGGAGCATGGCAAGGCCCTGTATCAGGGCTGCGCAGCATGCCATTCAATTGATGAGAACGACCTGGGGCCACGCCATCGCGGCGTCGTAGGGCGCAAGGCCGGCATCGTTCCGGATTACAACTACTCGCCGGCCCTGAAGAATTCAGGATTGACCTGGACGCCGGAAAACCTGGATCGCTGGCTCACGAACCCCAGCGTGTTGGTACCGGGTACCAAGATGTTCTTCAAGATAGACGACCCGCAGGCGCGGGCCGACATCATTGCCTATCTGCAGCAGTTACGCTGATGGTGGCAGCAGCGCGACGGCGGCCTCACTGGTCAGGTACCGGAACGTAAACGATTCCTGCAGGTACAAGCGAACCACGCTGTCTGTGTGGCTCAGGTAGCCGATGGACGTGTCCTGCCCGATGGTGAGCTCGAAGTCACCGCCGCGAGTAGTCATCACGAAGGCGCCGGCCAGTGAGGGCGCCCAGATGATGTCCTCGACGAGGCGACGGACGTGTTCCAACACTGGATAACCGTGGTCGCTCGTTTCGGCCAGCGCGGTGTAGGCCTCGGCGCCCAGGAGCACCTTGTAAGGGCCATTCACACCAACCAGTCGCAACTGACTCAACGCCTGGGCGATGGCATCGGGGTAGTGGCGAACATCGGGCGGCAGAGTGATGACAGGGTTGCTGGTTCCCTGGCGGATGCCGATGATGCCTGCATCCGGATAGCCGCCGAAAATGGCGTTGTCCTCGGCGAAGGCGATTTTCCTGGCAGCCTCTTTCACTGGCTGCCAGTCAGAGTCGTTCGCGCCCCGCTCAACATCGTCGATGGCATCGCGACTCAACTCAAACGGCACGCGCAACTCGACGAGTGGCTGCGACTCGCGCAGTCGCGCGCCGATCCCTTCCGCAGGCGAGGCGATCTGCTGCAGGTGACCGGTTCCGACCGCCGCCAGCGTTGCACCACCGGACGCAGGCATATCAACCACGCGCCGACCTGCGAAGTACCGCTTCAACGTGCGGGTGGCTTCCTCGGCGATTTGAGCCCAAGCGGCCTCGGAGACAGGGGCGAGCTCACGATGCAGATTATTCATTCGATTGTCCTTTCAAGGAGCCTATCTTTAGTGAGCCTGCGGCAGCGGCTAACGAGCCATCGGCTACCGGGGTGTTGACTTCAGGCGGTGTCAGATCAGCCACCGCCGGCGCAGTGGCGACGTCCTCGAGAAACGTCGCCGTCGGTACAAAGAACAGCCCGCCGGTCACTGCAGTACTGAAGTCCAGAATGCGGTCATAGTTGCCGGGCGGGCGGCCGATGACCATGTTCTCCAGCATCTGCTCAATCGTGCGGGGGGAGCGGCTGTAGCCGATGAAATACGTGCCGAACTCGCCCTTGGCGACGCTGCCGAACGGCATGTTGTCGCGGAGGATCTTGACCTCCTGACCGTTCTCTTCAATGACTGTGAGTGCACTGTGTGCGCAAGTCGGCTTGGTCGCATCATCCAACTCGACGTCGGACAGTTTCCGGCGTCCGATGATGAGCTCCTGCTTTTCTGTCGACAGTGCGTTCCAGGCATTCAGGTCGTGCAGGTATTTCTGCACGATGACATAGCTGCCGCCGGCGAAGCCGGGATCTTCAGCCCCTATGAGCGTCGAGTCGGCGGCCAACTGGCCTTGTGGATTTTCCGTCCCGTCCACGAATCCCATCAGGTCGCGATCATCGAAGTACTTGAACCCGTGGACCTCATCGACCGCGACGGCCGCAGTGCCGAGATTCGCGGCAATCTGCATGGCCAGCTCGAAGCACAGGTCCATGCGCTTGGACCGGATGTGGAACAGCACATCGCCGGGGGTTGCCGGGGCGTGGCGCGGCCCCGAATGAAACTCCCGGAACGGGTGCAGTTCCTTCGGCCGTGGTGTGCCTATGAGACGGTCCCAGGCGTCGGAGCCAATTCCCAGGATGCAGGAGAGACCGGCCTCGATATCCCGGAAGCCTACCGTGCGCACCAGTGCGGCGATATCCGCGCACAGCCCGCGAAAAGCCGTACGACTTGCATCACCCGGATTGACGGTCATCACCAGAAAAATAGCAGCCCGCGACAGGGGCGCAGTGACCGCCTGCGACTGATTCATGCGCGAAGTATGGCAAAACCGCACAGCACGGTCACGGCTCTTGCCCCCAAAGAGGCAGTTGAGCCCGGCGACTCAGCCAGCGCCGCACGGGCTCGTCTTTTGTCACGCGGTAACCTTCTTTGCCGAAATAGTGACGACTGCGAGCAGACCCGCCAACATCCAGAACGCTGTCGGCAGACTGCTCAGTTTCGCAACGAATCCAACAGCCGCCGGGCCCGCGAGAATCCCGGCGTAACCGAACGTGGAAATGGCTGCGACCGCAAGTCCCGCGGGCATCACAGTCTGCGCGCCGGCGCGCCGGAACAGGACCGGGACGATGTTCGACGCTCCTGCGCCAATCAGAACGAACCCCAACATGGCAACCAGCGCTACAGTGGCAGTGGCAACCAGGGCAAAACCAGCCGCGGCTACGATGCTCCCCCAGAAGAGTGTTGCACGGTCGCCGATCCGACTCACGATGCGGTCACCGAACAGCCTGCCGGTGGTCATGGCCACACTGAACAGCATGTAGCCGAGCCCTCCGCGGGCGTCGGTCACGAGCTGGGTCGATGTCATCAACAACGCGCCCCAGTCGAGAACAGCCCCTTCGGCCAGGAATGTAATGGCCGTCAGAAGCGACAGCAGCCAGACGATTCCGCGCGGAATGACGGAATGATGGCCCGCTTCCGCCTGCCCACCCCGTAACAGGCGTGGCCGGACGATGGCGGTCGCAAACAACATCAGGATGGCGCCGGTCAACGTGCTGGCAAAGGCCCCGAAGTGCACCGACAACAAAAAGGTCATGAAGCCCGACCCCACGAAACCGCCGATGCTGTACAGCGCATGAAAGCCGGACATCAGCGCGATACCCGACGCTTTCTCCACCTCGACGGCATGGATATTCATGGCCACATCGAGCGTGCCGAGGGCAGCGCCGAACACAAACAGCAGTGCGCCGAGCTCGAGCGGGGTGCCGGCCAATGACAACAGGGGCAGAATCAGCGACAACCCGAGGCAGCCTGCAAGAATCATCGGTCGGCTGCCATAGCGGGCATTGACATAGCTCGTCAATGTCATCGCCATGATCGATCCGACGCCCAGACACAACAGCAGCAGTCCCAGGACCCCCTCATTGACCAGCAAGCGCGCCTTGGCGAACGGCACCAGGGGTGCCCAGCACGCAACTCCGAATCCCGCAATAAAGAAAGCAACTCGCGTCGCCAGACGGGTGGCCGGCCGATCAGGACTCATCAAACGGGCTCAGCCTGGATAACGGACACGCCGGCCTGGGTCAGTGAGTGCAGGAGTCTGGTCGGGGCGTCGTGCTCGACGAACGCAGATCCGATCCGTGCCAGAGGGGCAATCCGGTAGGGCGCCCGCGCGTCGAATTTGTCAGTGGTGATCAGAGTGGCGCAATGCTGGCTGACCTCAATCAGGGCGCGCTTGAAGGTTGCATCCGAGCTGTGGAAGGCGCCGACGCCCGTGGTGGCCGACACGGAGCAGGCTCCAATGAAGCAGCGGTCGATGTTCAGTTGGCTCACAGTCTGCATGGCGGCGCCATCGACACAGCCGCCAATCACTGGATCCACGCTCCCCCCGATCAGGATCAGATTCAGATCCTGACGTCTCAGCAAGGCAGCGCCGATGTCCAGGGAATTGGTGGCAACCGTCAGCTCGTAGTCTTCCGGAAGCAGTCCTGCCAACGCGAGGTTGGTACTGGCACTGTCGAGGAACAGGAACTCGCGAGGTTGAATCGACCGTGCCGCGGTCCGTGCCAGGGCCAACTTGCTGTCGCGACCGACGGCGGCGCGCGCTGCCAGCGGCGTCGATCCGGGAGAAATCGGCAGCGCGCCTCCATAGACGCGGCGGCACAGTCCGTCATCTGCGAGCGCGCGCAGGTCGCGACGAATTGCATCCTCGGAGACCGCAAACTCTTGGGCGAGGGCGCCGGCGACGACGGAATGCCCTTGCGCGAGGCGTCCAGCAATGACATCCCGGCGGGCTAGAGGGGGCTCATCAGGCATGAACAAACGATATCAGGCGAAAACAAGAATCACAACGTGTACGATCAGGTGATCCTGGGGCCATCTCGAAACCAAACGAAAGACAAGTGTCCCCTGTTGCCCCAGGAAATTTTCGGTTATCTTCGTTTCGACCCAAGATGAGGCAAACCGCGTGAAGAAGCTGCGTACCAGCAGACGACGATTCCTGAAGCTTGCGGCCGGCGCCGGCGTCGCCACCACTGCTTTCGACCTCCAGGTCCTGGCCGCTGAACCGGCTCCCACCCTGAGTGACCAGCGTATCTCGCTCGAATTCGACCCTCAGATGCGCCTGCGCGTGGTGCCCCTCACGAGTTGGTCTGCACCGGACCCCCTCGGTAATTTCGCGCTGCAATCTCACTCGAAGCAGGAGATCAAAGGGCGGCTGGGGAAGGGTACTCGCTTGCACCTGATCGGCGCGTCCGAGTCGCCTCACCTGCAGAAAACAGTGGTGGTGGAGCTGTACCACGATTACCCGGGATTTGCGCTTTATCAGGTTACCTACCGCAACCTGGGGACGGAGCCCGTTGCCCTCGACAAGTGGTCGCAACTCGACCTGACGCTGCCACATTCAGCGGCCGTGGGCGACGAGCCTATTTTCTGGAGCTTCTGCGGCAGCACGCATTCCGACCGCCGCGACTGGGTTCAGCCCGTGCGGGCGGGTTTCAATCAAGACAACTTCATGGGCATGGAGGCTTCCGACTACGGCGGCGGCACGCCGATTGTCGATGTATGGCGGCGCAACGGTGGCCTCGCCATTGGCCACATCGAGACCAGGCCCCAGCTCGTGTCCCTGCCGCTGACGTGTGGCGCGAGCGAGCTGAGTCTCTCCATGAGCGCAAAGGTCAAACAAACGCTCCAGGCGGGTGGTGAGCTGATTCTCCCCCAGGCGTTTGTAGCCACTCATACAGGTGACTATTTTGCGGTCCTGGACGCCTACCGGCGGATCATGGCGGTGCGCGGAATCGCTTCTCCGCGGCCACCCAAAGTGGCCTATGACGCCGTGTGGTGCGCGTGGGGCTACGAGCGCGATTGTACGCTCCAGTTGATCGTCGATACGTTGCCGAAAGTTCGCGAGCTGGGTTTGGGTTGGGCCGTCATCGACGATGGCTGGCAAACCAACGTCGGCGACTGGAAAGTCAGCACGGTCCGCTATCCGGGCGGTGAAGCCGACATGCGCAACCTCGTCAACACGATCCGTTCGCAGGGTCTGCAGGCCCGGTTGTGGTGGGCGCCGTTGGCCGTGGCGCCGGGCTCGGATCTGCTGCACGACCATACCGACATGTTGTTACTGGACAAGGATGGCGCCGTCCAGAATGTTTCCTGGTGGAACTCGTTCTATCTGTGTCCGGGCTATCAGCCCACCGTGGACTACATGGTCGGGCTGGTCCGGAAGTTCATTGGCGAGTGGGGCTACGCCGGCCTCAAGATCGACGGCCAACACCTCAATGCAGTGGCCCCTTGCTACAACCCGGCCCACAAACATGCCCGGCCGGAAGAGTCGGTGGAGAAGCTGCAGGATTTCTTCCAGGCAATCTACGCCGCGGCGCTGGCGAGCAATCCCCAGGCGGTGGTCGAGTTGTGCCCCTGCGGCACCTCGTATTCCTTCTTCAACTTCCGCTCCTTCAATTCGGCGCCCGCTTCCGATCCCGAGTCGTCCTGGCAGGTGCGCCACAAGGGCAAGTCACTGAAGGCCCTGATGGGGCCGGGTGCTGCCTTCGCGGGCGACCATGTCGAGCTGAGCACGGGAGGGGCTGATTTCGCCTCCACGGTCGGCATCGGTGGGATCGTCTCCACCAAGTTCACCTGGCCGCGCGATCCGAAGCCGAAGGACTCCTTCCTGCTGACGCCTGCCCGGGAGCCCATTTGGCGCAAGTGGATTGCGCTTTATAATGAGAAGCAGCTGCCGCTCGGCACCTACCGCGGCGAGCTGTACGATATCGGTTTCGATAAACCGGAAACGCATGTGATCGAGACAGCGGGGCGCTTCTACTACGCCTTTTACGGCCGCAATTTCAGCGGTTCCGTGCCGTTGCGGGGGCTGAAGGCCGGCCGCTATCACGTGCGCGACTATTACAATGACCGCAAGCTCGGCGAAGTGTCCGGTCAGAACAACCAGCTCCAGGTGGCCTTCGATGACTTCCTGGTGCTCGAAGCGGTGCCTGCCTGATGATTGAAAGCGGATTGTTGATTGAAGAGCGCCGGCGCCGGATCTGCGAGTTGTTGCTCGCGGACGGGCGGGTGACCGTTGAGGGGCTCGCCAGCCGCTTCGGCACCTCCCAGGTGACGATCCGGGCGGATCTGTCCGCACTGGAATCGGCCGGCGCGCTGACCCGGACTCATGGCGGTGCGCTGCCCCGTGAGGAAGAGCCGGATGAGTCGCTGGACGTGAAGCAGTTCCAGCACCATGCCGAGAAGGTGCGGATCGCACACGCCGCCGTATCGATGATCCAAGACGGTGAAACGATCATCCTGGATTCCGGGACCACAACCGCGGAGATCGCGCGCGCCCTGCGCAAGTCGGACCTGAAGTCGATCAACGTGATCACCAATGCGTTGAACGTCGCGGCCCTGCTGATGGACGTGCCGTCCGTCCGGTTGATTATGTTGGGTGGCATTCTGCGCCGCGAATCCAACTCGCTGTCCGGCCCCATGGCGGCCGCGGCGCTCGCGAGCCTGCAGGCCGACCGGCTTTACCTGGGCGCCGATGGTCTCGATCCGCAGCTCGGGGTCATGACTCCGCACCTGCAGGAAGCCGAGCTCAATGCCCAGATGATCCGGATTTCCCGCCAGGTGGTGGTGGTGACGGACTCCTCCAAGCTGCTGCG
>Ga0181534_10000589_pt1 | contig 25327 bp, 26 predicted proteins | sample PEATcosm2014_Bin_37_FD_119758 | JGI IMG/M metagenome (GOLD analysis project Ga0181534, IMG submission 119758) | Peatland microbial communities from MTU Mesocosm Facility, Houghton, MI, USA - PEATcosm2014_Bin17_10_metaG | ecosystem: Environmental > Terrestrial > Soil > Wetlands > Peat | place...
GGCACCGAGGCGGCCGAGGTGTTGCCCTGGTCCTTGATCGTGACGATCACCCGCTCCATCGGCAAATCCAGGCGCCGGGCGATCGCCTCGATGATGCGGATGTTCGCCTGATGCGGAATCAGCCAATCGAGCTGATCCTTGGCGATGTGATTGGCGGCGAGGGTTTCGGTCACGAGCGTCCCCAAGGTATTGACCGCGACCTTGTAGACCTCGTTGCCGCGCATCTGCACGCCGGCCTTGCCTTCGCGAGCCAATTTGAAGCCCTTGGACACGCCATCCGGGTACATCAGCAGATCCTTGTAGCGTCCGTCCGAGTGCAGCCGCGTGGCGATGATGCCGGGCTCGGCCGAGGGCTTGAGAATCACCGCACCCGCCCCGTCGGCGAACAGCACGCAGGTGCCGCGATCGTTCCAGTCGACGATGCGCGTGAGCGTCTCGGCACCGACCACCAGGGCACATTTCGATTCGCCCAGGCGCACGAACTTGTCCGCCACGCTCAGGGCGTACACGAAGCTGGTGCAAGCGGCCTCCAGGCTGAAGGCCGGACAGCCGTGCTGGATGCCCAGCCGATCCTGCAACAAGGTCCCCACGTTCGGAAACACGAGATCCGGCGTCGTCGTGCCGACGCAGATCAGATCGATGTCCGCACCGGTCACGCCCGCCGCCGCCATCGCGCGCCGCGCCGCGTGTTCCGCAAGATCGGTGGTGGTTTCCCCTTCGGCGGCCACGTGGCGGCTCTCGATGCCGGTGCGCGAGATGATCCACTCGTTGCTGGTGTCGACCATGCGCTCGAGGTCCGCATTGGTCAGAATTTTTTCCGGCAAATAGCTGCCGGTGCCGGCAATCGATGAATACATGAAAGATCCTAAGGCTTGGAGCCCTGTGGAGCGCCCAGCCGCTGTGTGATGAGCGCCGGCACGCCATTGCGCGCTTCGATCACGGCGACCTCGATGGCGCGTTGAAAACCGAACAGGTCGGCACCGCCGTGACTCTTGATCACGATGCCGTTCAAACCCACCATGGTCGCCCCATTGTAACGCCGCGGATCCATGCGTGAGCGCAACGCGTTGAGGCTCGGACGCGCGGCGAGCGCGCCCAGCTTGCGCGCGAAGCTGCGGGTGAACTCCTCGCGCAGCGCATCCGATATCAGCCGCGCCGCGCCTTCCATGGTCTTCAGTGCGACATTGCCGGTGAAGCCGTCGGTGACGACCACGTCGACCTTGTCGGAAAAAATATCGTGTCCCTCGACGAATCCCACGTAGTTGACGTCGCTCGCGCCGATCAGGGCATGTGCGGCCTGCACCGCCTCGTGGCCCTTGATGTCCTCCTCGCCGATGTTGAGCAGTCCGACCCGCGGCCGCTCGTGAACACCCTCGAGGTCGGCCGCGAGCACCGAACCCATCACCGCGAACTGGCACAACTGCGCCGGCGTGCATGCCGCATTGGCGCCCAGATCCAGCATGTAGGTGTGTCCGCCTCGCGAGGGGATCATCGAGCCGATCGCCGGGCGCTCGACGCCGGGCAGCATCTTCAGCACGAAGTGCGCCATCGCCATGAGTGCGCCGGTGTTGCCCGCGCTCACACAGGCATTCGCTTCGCGGGTTTTGACCAGATCGAGGGCGCGCCGCATCGAAGAGTCCTTCTTGCGACGCAGCGCTTCGCGGGGGTGATCGGTCATCTCGACCACTTCGGCGGCGAACAGGCACCCGAGGTTGGCACTGCGCGACGCACCCGCCAACTGCCGCTCGAGGTCAGGTTGCCGGCCGATCAGGGTGAAGCGGACGTCGGGAAATTCACGCGCGGCCGCCAGGGCTGCGGGCACGCAAACCGCGGGGCCGCCATCGCCGCTCATGGCGTCGATGGCAATGTGGAGCTGCGCCGACACGGGCTGCGCCTAAGGGGCTCGAGCGGCCGGCAAGTCGTCGACGAGACTTGCGGGGCTTATTCTTCGCTCGCCGCCGCGTCCGCCTTGGTCTCGAGCACCTTGCGGCCGCGGTAGAAGCCGTCCCGCGAAATGCGATGGCGCGAATGCGTCTCGCCGCTCTTCGCGTCGATCGACACCGCCGGCGCCGCGATGGCGGAATGGGAGCGATGCATGCCGCGCTTCGAGGGGGTTTTTCTGCTTTTTTGAACTGCCATGAGTACTATGTCCTATCAAGTTTTCTTCAACAAATCCTGCAAAGCGCTGAACGGGCGCCGCATCTCACCCGACAGCTCGGGACCCTGTGCCGCGCCGATGCACGGCGCATTACCGCAACTTTGCGGGTCGCCGCACGCTGCCGCGAACGGCAACGCCAGCAATAATTCCTCCTCGGCCAAAGCGCGCAGCGAGACCATGCCCGCCTCGCTCTTGAACAACTCGCGCTCCGGCTCCGATGCGGTCGCGTCCTCGTCGTTCGTAAATTCGACCTCACTGCCGCTGCGCACCGGAAAGGCAAAGCCCTTCATGCAGCGCTGGCAGACCAGCTGCGGCTCTGCGCGAACGCTCACCCTCGCCGCCGATCGCCCCGAGGGCGCCCTCGAGAATGCGAACGCCGCCTTCACGGAGCCTTGCGGCCCGGCCAGCACATCCTGCACCCGGGGCAATTCGCTCAAGCTGTAGACACGTTCGAGCGACGCGGCATCCGAGCCCAAGCGCGCACAATCGACAAGGTCGGGCAAGCCGGCTGCCATGGGCCGCGTATAATAGGGCCCGATCCCACCCCTGTCAAAAAAATGGATCAGGTGCAAGTCGTTGTTTTTGAAGTCGCCCCCCGCCCTCTTTCTGGCCTCCACGTCGAGCTATCGCCGCGCCCTGCTGACCCGGGTGCACGATTCCTTCCAATGCGAGGCTCCGGGCGTCGAGGAGGCCCGTCTCGAGGGCGAGAGCGGGCAGACGATGGTCGGCCGTTTGGCGCGCGCCAAGGCCGAGGCGGTGGCTGCGCGCCATCCCGACGCCTGGGTCATCGGATCCGACCAGGCCGCGCTGCTCGGCGCCGGCAGCGCGGAGCAGATCCTCGGCAAGCCGGGCACCGAGGCGCGCTGCCGCGACCAATTGCGCCGCTGCTCGGGCCAGACCATCGTGTTTCTCACCGCCGTGGCGGTGCTGCGTCGCCGCGATGCCGCGGTCTTCGAATTCCTCGACACCACGCGCGTGCGGTTTCGCACGCTCGATGAGGCCACGATCGCGCGTTATGTCGCGCGTGAATCACCGCTCGATTGCGCCGGCGGCTTCAAGGCCGAGGCGCTGGGCATCGCCCTGTGCGAGTCGATCGACAGCGTGGACCCGAGCGCCCTGATCGGCCTGCCGCTGATTCGCCTCTGCGGCGTGCTGCGCGAGGCCGGATTCGAACTGCCCTGATAGGGTCAGCGCTGAGGCCTCTTCTTGCGCGCTGCGGGACGCGCTGACCCGGCGCTACGCGGCGACGCTGCGGGACGCGCGGCTCCGGCGCTGCGGGGTGACGCGGTGCGCGGCGACCCTTCGGTACGTGGCGCCGCCCGGCGCGTCGGCGCCCGGCGCTTGACCGTCGTGATGGCATCTAGCACCGCCGCAAGCTCCGCCGGCAGCGGCGCGCTCACGTGGAACGGCACCTCCGACCCCGGCCAATCGAAGGCGATCGACTGGGCATGCAGGAAGGTGCGTTTGAGGCCGTGGGTCTTGAGTTCGGCGTTGCGCTCCCGGTCGCCATACTTGTCATCGCCGAGCAGCGGATGGCCCGCGAAGGCCGCGTGCACGCGAATTTGGTGCGTGCGGCCGGTCGGGATGTCGATCTCCATGAGCGTCGCCAGGCTGCCGAAGAACTGCACGGGCTTGAACACGCTCACCGAATCCTTGCCGCCGGCGGCGGCGACCCGTACATGCCGCTCGCCGTGCTGGCGATTGTCGGTCGCGAGCGGCGCATCGATGCGTTTCGTGCCCAACTGCCAGCTGCCCGACACCAGACCCAGGTAGGTCTTGTGCATCCCGCCGTTGCGAATCAGTCCGTGCAGGGCCACCAGGGTCGCGCGATCGCGGGCGACCGCCAGGCAACCGCTGGTGTCGCGGTCGAGTCGATGCACGAGTTCGAGCGTCTCGCGCGGCCGCGAGGCGCGCAGCGCCTCGATGACGCCGTAGCTCATGCCGCTGCCGCCGTGCACGGCGACGCCCGCCGGCTTGTCGATGATCAGCAGGTGCTTGTCCTGGAAGATCACCGCCCGCTCGATCAGTTCGGTGAGGCTGCTCGAGGGCCGGCCGGATTCCTCCTCGCTGTCGATGCGCACCGGCGGCAGGCGGACCTCGTCGCCGGCCGCAATCCGGTACTCGGCATCGACCCGCTTGCGATTGACGCGCACCTCACCCTTGCGCAGCAACCGGTAGACCCGGCTGCGGGGCACGGACTTGAAGTGCCGCATGAGGAAATTGTCGATTCTTTGGCCGGCTTCCTCATCGCTGATGGTGCGCAGAATGACCGGACTTTTGGCGCCAGGCGGGCGTACGGGATCGGCGTTATCAATTTTCATATTCGACATCATACGGTATGCGGTGTTCTAAGGTATTGATTACATTGACCCTGACGGCCCGCTGTGATAACGTGACAAAACCGTGTCAAGCGCCGTTGTTTTCAACAACGGCGGATTCTTGAGCCCTTACTCACAGGTGAGGCAAGTTGACACCGGATTCGGTGGCGCCCCCATCCGTTGGGGAGCCGCATATTAGTTGGATCTGGAATTCCAGACCATCGCTCGGCCGATGAGACAGACGCACGTGAGCCCGCGCTTCGGGCGTCTAACCCAAGCGGTTAACCGAGAACAAGGCCCCGGGCTTGCCGTATACAGATTGGCAGAATTGGGTTGATTTGACGCCGTTCGCGTGGCTCGCGTGCGGTGTGTCCCTGTTCATCGTCGCGACCACCCGCGTCGCTATCCCGGCTTCTATTCTCAAGCTCTCCTCGGCTCCTACCACTCTAGTTGGGGCAAATGAAAAGAATGCTCGTCAACGCAGTTCAAGAAGAAGAACTGCGAGTTGCACTCGTCGACGGCCAGAAACTCTACGACTTATCGATTGAGATTCCGTCCCGGGAACAAAAAAAATCTAACATCTACAAAGGTCGGATCACGCGCGTCGAGCCGAGTCTCGAGGCCGCGTTCGTCGAATACGGCGCGCAGCGCCACGGCTTCCTGCCACTGAAGGAAGTCTCCAAGGAGTACTTCCGCTCGCAGCCCGCGGCCGGCGGCCGGCTCAACATCAAGGATCTCCTGCAGGAAGGCCAGGAGCTCATCGTGCAGGTCGAGAAGGAGGAACGCGGCAACAAAGGCGCCGCGCTCACCACTTTCATCAGCCTCGCGGGCCGTTTCTTGGTGCTGATGCCGAACAACCCGCGTGCCGGCGGCGTCTCGCGGCGCATCGAGGGCGAAGATCGCGACCAGATGCGCGAAGCCATGAACGGACTGCAGATCCCCGACGGCATGGGCGCGATCGTGCGCACCGCCGGTGTCGGGCGCACGACCGAAGAGCTGCAGTGGGATTTGAACAATCTGAAAACCGCCTGGGATGCCATCGTCCTGGCGAACGACGGGCGCCCCGCACCGTTCCTGATATTCCAGGAAAGCGATGCGGTCACGCGCGGCCTGCGCGATTACTTCTCCGATGATGTCGGCGAGTGTCTGATCGACCAGCCCGAGGCGTTCCAAAAGGCCCAGGAGTACATGCAGCGGTTCATGCCGCCGGATGCGCAGCGAAAGCTCAAGCTGTACCAGGACCCGGTGCCGCTGTTCACCCGCTACCAGATCGAGAGCCAGATCGAGTCGGCGTACTCGCACAAGGTCATCCTGCCCTCGGGCGGCAGCCTGGTCATCGATCACACCGAGGCGCTGGTTTCGATCGACATCAATTCGGCGCGCAGCACCCGCGGCGGCGACATCGAGGCGACGGCCCGCAACACCAATCTCGAGGCGGCCGAGGAAATCGCGCGTCAATTGCGTCTGCGCGACATCGGCGGACTGATCGTGATCGATTTCATCGACATGGAATCGACGGCCAATCAGCGCGCCGTCGAGGACATGCTGCGCGATGCGGTCAAGATGGACCGCGCCCGCATCCAGCTCGGCCGGCTGTCGCGCTTCGGCCTGCTTGAACTGTCGCGCCAGCGGTTGCGCCCGGCGCTGTCCGAGACCACGCACATCAACTGTCCGCGCTGCAGCGGCATGGGGACGATCCGCGGCGTGGAGTCGATGTCGCTCGCGCTGCTGCGACTGATCGGCGAGGAGGCCCGCAAGGAGCGCACCGGACGGGTGATCGCCCAGGTACCTGTGGACGTCGCGACCTACTTGATCAACGAGAAGCGCGATTGGCTCAATCAGATCGAATCGCGCGACCGCGTTTCGCTGGTGATCGTGCCGAATCCGCATCTGCAGACCCCGGCCTACAGCCTGCGCAGAATCCGCGACGATGAAAAGGAGCTGCCGGAGAACACCACGGTGAGCTACCAGATCGCCGAGCAGCCCGTGCTCGATGATTCGAACATCGGCAACCGCGACAAGAAGCCGCAAAGCGAGGCGCCGGTGGTGCCGAACATCCTGCCGGGCATGGAAACCGCGATACCGATGCCGATCGCCACTCCAGAAGTGCCGGTTGCCGCGGCCCCTGCGGTTGCAGCCGCCGTGGCGCCTCAGGAAGGCGCCCTGGTGCGCCTGTGGCGCTGGTTATTCGGTACCCGTCCGAGCCACGTCGAGGCGGCCCCCGCCCCGGCGGCGCCGCACACTGCGCGCGATCGGCCGGCGACGCGCGATGCGCGCCACGATCGGTACCGCAGCGGCGCCGATCGTGACCGGGATCGTGGCGACCGTGACCGGGGCGAGCGCGGTGACCGCAACCGCAGCCGTGATCCGCGGCGCGACGGACCGCGCGATCCGCGCCGCGACGGGCGACCCCGCGGTGAAGGCCGCAGCGATGCCGGCCCGCGCCGCGACGGCGCACCGGAACGCAGCGGCCCGCGCAGCGATGCGCCGCCGCGCAGCGCCGAGAATGGGCGCGGCGATGCTCCGCGCAGCGATCAGGCACCGCGCCCCGATCAAGCTCCACGTGGCGAGTCCGTGCGCAGCGATGCCGGCCCGCGCAATGATCTGCCGCCCCGTGGCGAGCAGGACAACCGCGGTGAACAAACCGCGCGCAACGGCGAGCAGCCGCCACGCGGGGACCGCGAAGGCGGCGGCGACCGGCCGGAGCGCAGCGGCCGCAGCCGGCGGCGGCGCGGGCGTGGACGCGGTCGGGACAGCGGCGAGAGCAGCGGCAACGGCAACGGCAACGGACAATCCGGCGCGCCCGCTGGCAACGAACCGGCGGCCGCCAATGTCACACGCAGTGAACCGGCCGTATCGTCTGCACCGGAGCGCGAGGCCCCCGCCCCGCGATCTGAAGCCCCCGCCCCGCGCTCCGAAGCGCCCGCCGCGGGAGGCGATAAGTACGTGGTGTGGTCATCGACTCCGGTCGAGGCTCCGCGCAGCGCCCCGGACGAGCACTAGGCGCCCGCGGCCCACTCCCAAGGCCTTCGAACCGCGCATGCGCCCCTCAAGCGGGGCGCATGCGCAACCGCAGGTTCAAAAACACGCTGACGCTCAGCAGCGCTGCCGCCAATCCGCGCAGCAGCGCAATCGCGGCATTGCTGATCGGCAGCACCAGGCGGTGCGCGGCCGACTCGGGGTGCCGCAGCAAGAAAAACACCACCGTGAACACCAACGCCGCCAGCAGGTAGCCGCCGGCCCAGGCGCGCCGCTCGGCGCGCCCGAGCGGCCGGCTCACCGCCGCCGCATCCGCCGGACCATTGCGCAGGCCATAGGCCAGCAGCGCGATGACCATGACGAAGCCGAGCAGCGAGCTCACATCTTGCAGCAGGTGGGTGCCGATGAAGTGGTGCCCGCCGATCTCGAATAGTGGGTCATCGAGCGCCGGTATCATGCGCACGCCGCGTGCGCCCTCGTGGGTGAACGCATCCCAGATCAGGTGCGAAATTGCGCCGGCCAGCACGCCGACGGCGGCCAACAGCCATTGCAGCGGACTCGCGTAGTCGGCGGGGTCCGAGAATTCCCGCCAGCGCCGATACGCGCCATCCGGCAGCAATTCGATCACCGGCCGCTTGATCAGGCGCTGAAACACCCAATACGCGCCAAGCCCGATCGGCAGGCAGAACGTCAGCAGGCTGAGCGCGCTGTGGGTTTCGAAGCGGGCCGGGCGCAACGGCAGAAACCAGCCGAAATCGGGCGCCATGCTGCCGATGATGGCGGCGGACAGCAGCCGCCAGCGCGCAAGCCTGCGCGAAAACGGCAGCACCACGGCGACGTGTGAAATGGTGAACGGCATGGGCTCTTGAAAAACGCCGCGCTCAGGCGCCGCGCAGAGCCGCACGCACCCGTTCGAGATCCTCCGGGGTGTCGACCCCGCCGGGCGGCGCGTGGTCCAAGGCGGTCAAATGGATGGCCATGCCGTATTCCAAGGCACGCAATTGTTCGAGCTTCTCGCAGGTCTCGAGCGACGTCGGTGGCCACGCGGCGAACTTGAGCAGGCTGTGCACCCGATAGGCATAGATGCCGATATGGCGCCACGCGCCGGCACAGGTTGTCGGCCATCCGGCCGCCACGCTGTCACGCGGCCAGGGAACGGGTGCGCGGCTGAAGTACAGGGCCCGGCCGTCCCGCGCGCGCAGCGCCTTGACGCAATTCGGGTCGAGAAACTCCGCGAGGGTGCGAATCGGCGCCACCGCGGTCGCGATGTCGATGAGCGGCCGGCGTTCGAGATCGGCCGCGATCTCGCTCATGACCGAGGGCGGCATCAGGGGCTCATCGCCCTGCAGATTCACCACGATGTCCTGCGCCGGGAACCCCCGTGAGCCCACCACCTCGGCAATACGGTCGGTACCCGAGGCGTGCTCGCGCCCCGTCAGGGCGCAGTCGGCGCCGAACCCGGTCGCCACCTCCGCAATGCGCGCATCGTCGGTCGCGACGATGACGGAGGCGGCGCCGCTCGCGCGCGCGCACTCCCAGACCCAGCGGATGAGCGGCCGCCCGGCAATGTCGAGCAGCGGCTTGCCGGGCAGCCGGGCCGCGGCAAAGCGCGCCGGAATCACCACATGGAACGCGCAGCTCAAGGCGGGCTATCGGCCGAGCAGGGGATCGTCCGCGCTCAGCACCCGGGCCTCGTCCGGCAGCATCAGCGGGATCCCGTCGCGCACCGCATACGCCAGCCGATCCGGGCGGCAGATGAGTTCGAGGGCATTGCCGGCTCCGGCCGTGCTCAAGGGTCCCTTGCAAACCGGGCAAACCAACAACTCGAGCAAGCGCTTATCCATGGATGACCCCTCGCGGCGGCGGCGCGCGTCTGGCGATACGTTTCATGACGATGTCGAGCAGTGTAGTCGATTCCTCGCTGTCGAAAAACGCGCTCACCGGTACGAACCAATGGCGCGCGTCGGCCAGATCGCGGCATTTTACGGCATCCTTCTCGGTCATGAGCACCGGTCGTTCGTCCGGGAAATCGATGTCCTTGAGCTGGATGCGGGCATGATCCGCCAACGGATGGCCGGTCACCTCGATGCCGTGTGCGCGCAGCATGTTGAAGAACCGCTCAGGATTTCCGATGCCGGCGACGGCATGCACCGCGGTGCCGGCGAAGGACTGCAGCGGGGCCGCCCGGTCGCCCTGCAGCGCCACCGCACGGCCCGCCTCGAGACGCATGCTGAGCGCGCCGGCGAGCAGCGCGCGCCCGCCGTTGACCACGATGGCATCGGCCACCGCGAGCCGCGAGCGCGTTTCGCGCAGCGGGCCGGCGGGCAACAGCCAACCGTTGCCGAAGCGCCGGTCGCCGTCGATGACCACGATCTCGCAATCGCGCGCGAGCGCGTAGTGCTGCAAGCCATCATCGCTCACGATGACGTCGCAACCCGCGGTGACCAACACCTGCGCGGCGGCCGGCCGATCGCGCCCGGCGGCGACCGGCACGCCGGTGCGGCTCGCCAGCAGCAGCGCTTCATCGCCCACCACCCGGGGATCGTCGCCCGACTCGACCAGGCGCACGGTACGGGACGAACCGCCGTAACCGCGCGTCACGACCCCGGGCGTGAAGCCCGCCGCGCCGAGACGCTCCACCAGCCAGCACACCAGCGGCGTCTTGCCGGTTCCGCCGACGCTCAAGTTGCCGACGATCACCACGGCCGGTGAAACCTGCGTCGGCTTGCGCAGGTGCCGCGCATACAGAAAGCGCCGCGAACCGGACACGGCCCCGTAGATGAAAGCGAACGGCATCAACCACCACGGCGGCGCGCCGCGTTCGTACCAGATGCCATTGAACCAGGATTGAACCGACATGCCGCGGGCCTTCAGGCGTTGAACTGCATCCCATGCAGCGCGGCATACAAGCCGCCGCGCGCCAACAATTCTTGATGGTTGCCCGTCTCGACGATGCGGCCGCGATCGAGCACGATGATGCGGTCGGCCCCCTCCACGGTCGAGAGGCGATGCGCGATCACCAGGGTGGTGCGTCCCTGCATCAGCAGCGCGAGTTCCTGCTGCACCCGCCGCTCGGACTCGTTGTCGAGCGCCGCGGTCGCCTCATCGAGAATAAGCACCGGTGCATCCTTGAGCAGCGCCCGCGCGATGGAAATGCGCTGGCGCTGGCCGCCGGACAGATTCTGACCCCGGTCGGCGAGCGCGGTCTCAAAACCGAGGGGCTGCTGCGCGACGAACTCCATGACGTTGGCGGCGCGCGCCGCCGCCTCGAGCTGTGCGTCGGTCTTGTCCGTGGCATTGAACGCGATGTTGTTGCGGATGGTGTCGTTGAACAGCACGACCTCCTGGCTGACGAGGCTCACCTGCGAGCGCAGGTCGGTCAGCCGGTATTCGCGCACGTCCACGCCATCGAGCAGCACCGCGCCCTGCTGGACGTCGTAAAAGCGCGGCACCAGGCCGACCAGCGTGGTCTTGCCGCTGCCGGAGCGCCCGACGATGGCCACGGTCTCGCCGGGCCGCACCCGGAAACTCACCTCGTGCAGCACCCCGCCCGGATCGTTCGCATAGGCGAAGGACACATTGCGAAACTCGATCTCGCCGCGCGCCCGCGCGATGGCACGGGTCCCACCGCTGCCCTCGGTCGGCTGATCGAGCAGGTCGAACACGCTCTGCCCCGCGGCGATGCCCTGCTGCAGCGGTCCGCTCATGTTGACCAGGCTGCGCAGCGGCGAAGGGATCTGCATCAAGGCGGCGAGGAAAGCCAGAAACTGATCGACCTGCATGTTGTAGGCGAACACCTGGCGGATCGCCACGTAAAGCACGCTCGCGAGCGCGATCGAGGCGATGCACTGCACCACCGGGTTGCTGACCGATTTGGCGCGCGCGAGCTTCATGTTCGAGGCGCGGTTCATCTCGTTGACCTGCTCGAACCGGTCGGTCTGGTGGTCCTCGGCATTGAAGATCTTGATCAGGCGGTGGGCGTCGATCGCCTCCTTCGCGACGCGCGTGATGTCGCCCATCGAATTTTGGATGCGCTCGCTGTAGCGGCGAAAGCTGCGGTTCGCGATCTGCATGAGCCAGCCGATCACCGGCGCGGCCGCGATGCAAAACACCGCCAGACGCCAGTTCATGTAGAACATGTAGACCAGCAATCCGATGATCGACAGGCTGTCGCCGATCAGCGAGATCGACGCACTGGTGGCCGCGGCGGCCACCAGTTCGATGTTGTTGGTGAGCTTGGAGAGCAGGTGACCGGACTGCTGTCGATCGAGATACGCGGTCGGCAGGCGCAGATAGTGCGAAAACACGTCCCGGCGCAGCCCCTTGATCACCTGCCGCCCCACCCAGCTCGGATAGTAATTGGCGACGAAGTCCCCGATGCCGCGCAGGGTGAACAGCACCACCACGCCGACCGGTATCTCCCACAAGACCCGCGGGTCGCGCTTGACGAACGCACCGCTCACGAATTGTTTGATGAGGAAGGCGAGCGCGATGTTGGTGGCGGCGAACAGGATCATGCCGAGCACACCGATCAAAAACACGCCCGTGTAGGGCTTCGCGTAGCGCAGCAGCCGCCGGTAGATCGCCCAGGACTCGTTGCCGGACGGGGCCGCCGCGGCGTTCGCCTCGGCGCTCAAGAGGCCGGTTCCTGGTGCACGGTCGCGATGTTGAGCTGCGCGAACCCGAGCCGGCCGGCCACATCCATCGCGGTCACCACGGCCTGGTGGGTGCTGCGCGCGTCGGCGCGGATGGTGATCGGCCCGCGGTCGGTGCCCGCCTCCTTCAGCAGCGCCGCCCGCAGGGTGTCCGGACTCGAGTTGATCAGTGTGCGCTCGTTCACCCGGTATCCGCCCTCCGCGGTCACGGTGATCACCAAGGGTTCGTGCGAACCGCGCGGCAGCGGAATTTCACTCGCCTGCGGCAATTGCACCTTGACGCGCCCTTCCTGCTGAAAAGTGGTGGACACCATGAAAAAGATCAGCAGCACGAGCAGCACGTCGATGAGCGAGATCAAATTGATCTCCGGATCCTCGCGATGGCGCGGGCGCAGATTCAAGCGTGCCGTTCCACGGGAAGATCGCCGCGCTCATCGAGGGCATCGACCAGCTTCATCGCCTCCTTCTCCATGCGGATCACCAGCCGCTCGACCTTGCCGCGCAGGAACCGGTAGGCGATCAGCGACGGGATCGCGACGGTCAGGCCGGCCGCCGTGGTGATCAGCGCCTCGCCAATGCCGCCGGACAGGGTGCGCGGATCGCCGAGGCCGTTGGCGGTGATGGCGTTGAACGCGTGAATGATGCCCGCCACGGTGCCGAGCAGGCCGAGCAGCGGCGCCACCGCCGCGATGGTGCCGAGGGTGTTGAGGAAGCGCTCGAGTTCGTGCACCACGTGGCGGCCGCCGTCCTCCAGCCGCTCGACCATGAGCGCACGGGGCTTGTTGCGGTTCGCCAGGCCGATCGCGAGCAGCTTGCCGAGCGGCGAGTTTTGCTCGAGCGCCACGATCAGCTTATCGCTGAGCTGATCCGATTCGATCCAATTCCACACCTTTTGCGACAAATCGCGCGGAATGACGCGGCTGCTCTGCAGCGTCCACAGGCGCTCGAGGATGATTGCCACCGAGGCCACCGAGCAAAAAATGATCGGCCACATGAAGCCGCCGCCCGCGCGGATGATCTCCCACATCGTGCCCTCGCTCGTGAGTCCTTGGAAACTGCCCGCATGATACTTGAGCGACACCGGTTGAGATACCGTGATCGGCTCGGGCAGCGGTCACATTTTCGTGCGGTGCCCGCACCGGCGCCGCAACTTTGGCGGCAAAACCGGCATAATGAGGCCGGTGGGAGCGACCGTCGATCCATGCAACGCTGGCTAAAAAGCATTACACCCGACCGCCACGCGCTGGAGAAGCTGTGGTGCGTGCGGCCCTTTGCCGCGCTGGTGCTGGATCGCGGCTGCTGGATCTTCAATCGCACCAGCGTGGTCCATGCGTTTTCCCTCGGGCTCGCGATCGCCTTCGTGCCGCCGACGCCGGTGCCGCTGCATCTGGTGCTGTGCGCCGTGCTCGGCGTGCTGTTCCGGCTGAATTTGCCGGTGCTGTTCGCCACGGTGTTCATCAGCAACCCGTTCACCTGGTTCCTGCAGGTGGTCGGCTCGATCTGGGTCGGGGCGAAGATCATGGGCCTCGATCTGATGCCGCTGGTGCACGTACCCACCCACCGGCATCTGTGGGCGCAGCTGCATCAACTCTGGGCCCCGCTGCTGCTCGGCGCGCTGGTGCTCGGCGCGGTCGCCGCCGCCTTGGGCTACGTGCTCGCGCAGTGCGCCTGGCGCGCACGGGTGCTCTATCACCTGCGCAAGCGGCGCGCGCGCTCAAGCGCGCGGCGCACCATCGCGCTCGACCAGCACACCATCGACTAGCATCAGCACCCGGTCGAGGCGCGCGGCCAGGCGCTCATCGTGGGTGACGATGACGAGGCTGGTGCCCAGTTCGCGGTTCAGTTCGAGCATGAGCTCGAACACGTGCCCGGCATTCACGCCGTCGAGATTGCCGGTCGGTTCGTCGGCAAGAACCAGTTGCGGGCGCGTCACCAGGGCGCGGGCGACAGCGGCGCGTTGGCGCTCGCCGCCCGACAGCTGCGAAGGCCGGTGCGTGAGCCGCTCGGCCAGCCCCACACGCGCGAGGATCGCCGCCGCCTGCTCGCGTGCCAGCACGGGCGCCATGCGCCTCACCAGCAGGGGCATGGCGACGTTCTCGAGCGCGGTGAATTCGGGCAGCAGGTGGTGAAATTGGTAGACGAAGCCCACCGCCCGATTGCGCAGCGTGCCGCGCTCGGCGTCGTTCAGCTGATTCATGGCCGAACCGGCGATGCTCACCGTACCCCGGGTCGGCAGATCGAGCCCGCCGAGCAGCTGCAACAAGGTCGTTTTGCCGGACCCGGATGCGCCGACGATCGCAATGCGCTCCCCGGCATGCACCAGGATCGAGGCGCCGCGCAGCACCTGGAGCCGCACTCCCCCCTGGATGAATTCTTTGGCGAGATCGGCACCCTGCAGCACTACGGTGTTGGAATTGGACATGTTTGAACTTTAGTCGTTGCGAAGTGATTCAGCCGGCAGCAGCCGCGCGGCGCGCCAGGCCGGATAGAGCGTGGACAGGCAGGCGAGAACGAAGGCGATCCCGCAGATGCGCGTCAGGTCCGAGAGCCGCACGTGCGCCGGCAGATCGCTCATGAAGTACACGCGGGCATCGAGAAATTTGAAGCCGACGATGTGCTCGAGTCCGTGCACCAACTGCTGCAGATTGACCGCGATCAGCACGCCGAGCGCGAGGCCCGCCGCAATGCCGAGCACCCCGATCAGGCTGCCCTGCACGATGAACACCGACAGGATGCTGCGCGGCGAGGCGCCGAAGGTGCGCAGGATGGCGATGTCGCGCCGCTTCTCCTTCACCACCATCACCATGGTCGAAACGATGTTGAAGGCGGCCACCGCGACGACCAGCGACAGGATGACGAACAGCATGCGCTTGGTGATCTGGATGGAGCGGAAGAAATTCACGTGCTGATTGGTCCAGTCATCGACCTCGTAGCCGCCCCCGAGCGCAATCGCGGCGGCCCGCACGACGTGCGGCGCGGCGTACAGGTCGGCGAGGTTGAGGCGCATGCCGGTGATGTCATCGCCCATGCGCAGCAGTTTGGCCGCATCCTGCATCGCAACGAGTGCGACGCGCCGGTCGTATTCGTACATGCCGACCGAGAGGATCCCCGCCACCTGGAAGGCGCGCATGCGCGGCAGCACCCCGACCGGCGTCACATCGCCCTGCGCGACCAGCAGCACGACCCGGTCCCCGACGCCCACGCCCAGGTTCTCGGCGAGATCCTTGCCGAGAATCACCCGGTATTTCCCAGGCACGAGATCCTCGAGCTTTCCCGACAACAGGTGCGCCCGCAGATCCGCCACGCGCCGCTCGGCCTCGGGCACGATGCCGCGCATGAGCACGCCGGAGGACTTGTCATCGTGAGTCATCATCGCCTGCTCTTCGATGTACGGTGCGGCCGCGAGCACGCCGGGAAAATGGTCGAGCTTGGCGATTTGCGGGCGCCAATCGGCGATGCGCCCCTCGAGTCCGGAGATGGTCGCGTGCGCCGTGAGGCTCAGGATGCGCGTGCGCAATTCCTCCTCGAATCCGTTCATCACCGAAAGCACCACGATCAGCACCGCGACCCCGAGCGACAACCCGAGGATCGCAATGCCGGCGATGAGCGAGACGAACCCGCGCTTCGGCGATGCCCGCAGATACCGCAAGCCCAAAAAGCCTTCGTACCAATAGCGCAATTTCATTCGTATCGCAGCGCTTCGGCGGGCTGGGTTTTGGCCGCCTGCAGCGCCGGGTAGATCGTGGCGACGAAGGTGAGCGCCATGGCGGCGAGGGCGATGCGCACCACGTCCCCGGCATGCGTCTCGCTCGGCAGCCCCGCGATGTAATAGACGTTCGGATCATCCATGATATGAAAGCCGAACAGGTTCTCGAGAAACGGCACGACGACGTCGATGTTGAGGGCGAGTGCGAGACCCGCCGCGACGCCGATGGCGGTGCCGATCCAGCCAATGAGCACGCCCTGCGTCATGAACACCGCGATCACGCCGCGTGGGCTCAATCCGAGGGTGCGCAAAATCGCGATGTCGGTGCGCTTGTCGCTCACGACCATCACCAGCGTGGCCACGATGTTGAACACCGCCACCGCCACGATCAGCATCAGGATAAGTCCCATCATGGTTTTCTCGATGCGGATGGCGCGAAAATACGCCTCGTTCTCCTGGGTCCAGTCGCGCAGCTCCAGGCCCGGCGCCAGGCGCGCGGCCGCGGCGCGCGCCAGTTGCGGCGCTTTCAGCACATCCGCAAATTTCAGCCGGACGCCGGTCGGTCCCGACAGACCGCGGAAGGTCTGCGCATCCTCGAGATTGACCAGGGCGAGCACGCTGTCGTGCTCCTGCAGCCCGACCTCGAAGATGCCCACCACCTGGAACTGCTGCAGCCGCGGCACCATGCTGCCGCCGGCCGCCGAGCGTCCGGGGGTCATGACCGTCACGGTATCGCCGACGCCGACCTGCAGTTGGTAGGCGAGCATGCGGCCGAGGATGATGCGATTCATCCCGGGCTTAAGATCGGCGAGTTTGCCCTCGCGCAGATCCCCGGCAATCGCCGACACCCGCGGCTCGAATTCGGGGTCGATGCCGCGCACGATGGCGCCGCTCATGGCCGGCGGGTGGCTCAACATCGCATCGGTATCGAGAAAGGGCGCCGCGCCGACGAAGCCCGGCGCGCCCCGCAATTGCGCGATGCGCGACTGCCAGTCGGCGATCGCCGCACCGTGGTCGGTCAGGGTCGCATGTGCCGAGAGGCTGAGCAGCCGGTTGCGCAGCTCCGTCTCGAAGCCGTTCATGACGGAAAGCACGGTGATGAGCGCGAGCACGCCCAATGCAACCCCGAGCAGGGATACCCAGGTGATGAAGGAGACAAAAAAACTGTGCTCGCGCGCCAGCGAATACCGCAGGCCCACGAAGACTGGAACGGGCTGAAACATGCGCCGCGATTAAACCATAGGCCGCGGGGGCCGGGGTGCCGGTTCTTGGGATCCTTCGCAAAATAGCAACATAATCAGAGTGTTAATTCGGTCAAGGATTCCGCCCCCAGGACGGTGGTATAGTTTTTGGGCGAACAGTCGCATCCCTTTTCGGGTCACAATCGAGGTGTGCCATGGAGTATCGAACCGTGCTGGTTGCCGCAGTTCTCGCCTTGGGCTGCAGCACCCTGTGGTCGGCCGGCCATGCCGCGACCGTCCCCACCGACAACGGCATTGCCGTGGAGCCTTCGGATGTCGCCACGCCGACCCGCGGCATGACCATGGAGCAGGTTTCCAGCAAATTCGGCGCCCCGGTCAGCAAAGTCGCACCGGTCGGCAACCCGCCGATCTCCCGCTGGGAATATCCGGGTTTCGTGGTTTACTTCGAGCACGAGCACGTGATCCACAGCGTCGTCGCCACCCCCGCGGCCGCCACCTCGCCGGGCTAGATCGCGTAAGATCCTGATCCACTGTCGACCCACCGCGACGCGAAAGCCCGTGGCGGGCGTCTTTTTTCGTATTTTTCAGCAGGATCATGCCGCTACTCGACCCCGCTCTACCCACTGCCGGTCTGCCCGTCGTCAAATGGGGAAAGCTGTACGGGAGCGCCGCCGCGCTCGCCATCACCGAAGCGGCGGCCAAGGCCACCGGCCCGATCATCGTGCTCACCCGCAGCTCCCGGGATGCGGAAACGCTCGGCGAGGAAATCGGCTTCTTCGCCGGCGGGAACCATCCGGTGCGGCTGTTCCCCGACCTCGAAACGCTGCCCTACGACAGTTTTTCGGCCCATCCGGACATCACCTCGGCGCGTCTCGCGACCCTGGCCGAGCTGCCCCGGGCGCTGTCGGGTGTGTGGCTGATCGCCGCCGATACCGCCATGCAGCGCCTCGCGCCGCGCAGCTACGTCGAGGCCTATTCGCTCAAGGTGCATGTGGGCGAGACGCTCGACCTCGACGCCCTGCGGGCCCGGCTCGCGCTCGCCGGCTACGCCGCGGTGACCCAGGTCGTGGCGCATGGCGAGTTCGCGGTGCGCGGCTCCCTGATCGACGTGTTTCCCATGGGTTCGGACAGCCCCTACCGCATCGATTTGCTCGACCGGGACGTCGACAGCATCCGCCATTTCGACCCCGACACCCAGCGCTCGGGCGAGAAGCTTGCGAAAATCCAACTGCTGCCCGCCCGGGAGACGCCGCTCAATCCGGACGCGGTGCGCGAGTTTCGCCGCCGCTACCGGTTGCGTTTCCTGGGCGACCTCACCGAACACACGATTTACCGTGACGTGAGCGCCGGGCAGGCGCCCGGCGGCATCGAATTCTTTTTGCCGCTGTTTTTCGAGCGCACCTCGCATTTTTTCGAATACCTGCCGCCCTCCAGCATCGTGATCGATCTGCACCAGGCGAGTGCCGCGGTCGAGGGGCTGTGGAAAGGCATCCGCGAGCGTCACGAACAACTGCGCCACGACCGCCACCGGCCCATCCTCGATCCGGCGGAACTGTATTTGACGCCCGATGAATTCACCGGGCAGTTCTCGGCCTGGCCGAGGGTCGAGCTGCAATCCTTCGAATGGCCGCCGGAAACGGCGGGCAGCGTGCACAACTTCGCGAGCGTTGCGCCCGCCGTGGTGCGCATCGATGCGCGCGCCGAGGCGCCGGCGGCCGAACTCGCGGCACACATCGCGGCGAGCCCTGCGCGGGTGCTGCTCGCGGCCGAATCGGCGGGCCGCCGCGAGCTGCTGCTCGACCTGCTGCGCGCGCGCGGGATCACGCCAAAAATATTCGATCACTTCGCCGGCTTCGTCGCGAGTGATGTGAAGCTCGGGATTGCCGTGTCGGCGGCGGTGTCCGGTCTGCGCCTCGAAGCACCCGCCCTCGAAATCCTCACCGAAGCGCAGCTGTTCGGCGACCGGGCACGACAGGAGCGTCGACGGCGGCGCAGCGAGCGCGACCCGGCCAAGATCCTCAAGGAATTGTCCGACCTGCGCATCGGCGCCCCGGTGGTGCACGAGTCCTACGGGGTTGGCCGCTATGTCGGCCTCATGACCATGGATGTGGCGGGCTATACGGGCGAATTCCTGGTGCTCGAATACGCCGACGGCGACAAGCTCTATGTCCCGGTCCAGGCGCTGCATCTGGTGTCGCGCTACACCGGCGCGCCGGCGGAGACCGCGCCACTGCACAAATTGGGCGGCGAGCAGTGGCAAAAAGCGCGCCGCAAGGCCGCGCAGCGCATCCGCGACGTCGCGGCCGAGCTGCTCGATCTGTATTCGCGCCGGGCGGCCCGCGAGGGCACCAGCATGCACGCGGGCGAGGCCGAATATCGCGCCTTCCAGGCGGGTTTTCGTTTCGAAGAGACGGCCGATCAGGCCGCCGCCATCGAGCAGGTGCTCATCGATCTGCAGTCCGGCAAGCCGATGGACCGGGTCATTTGCGGGGACGTGGGCTTCGGCAAGACCGAGGTCGCGCTGCGCGCCGCCTTCGTGGCGGTGCAGGCGGGCAAGCAGGTCGCCGTGCTCGTGCCGACCACGCTGCTCGCGCAGCAGCACTTCACCACGTTCACCGACCGGTTCGCCGATTGGCCGGTGCGCGTCGCCAGCCTGTCGCGCTTCCGCACCCAGAAGGAGGCCGCGGCGGTGGTCGACGGCATCGCCTCAGGTTCTGTCGACATCGTCATCGCCACGCAACGGCTGCTGCAGGGCAAGGTGCGCTTCAAGGATTTGGGGCTCGTGGTCATCGACGAGGAACACCGCTTCGGTGTGCGCGACAAGGAAAAGCTCAAGGCGCTGCGCACCGAGGTCGACGTGCTCACCCTGACCGCGACGCCGATTCCGCGCACCCTCAACATGGCGATGGGCGGACTGCGCGACCTGTCGCTGATCGCGACCCCGCCCGCCGAGCGGCTCGCGGTCAAGACGTTCGTGCTCGAATGGAACGAGACGGTGGTGCGCGAGGCTGCCATGCGCGAGATCCGCCGCGGCGGCCAGATCTACTTCGTCCACAACACCATCGAGACCATCGAAAAAACCGCGCAGGCCCTGCGCGAACTGGTTCCGGAGGCGAACGTTGCCGTCGGACACGGCCAGATGCGCGAGCGCGAACTCGAACAGCTCATGCTCGATTTTTATCACCGCCGCTTCAACGTGCTGGTTTGCACCACGATCATCGAGAGCGGGATCGACGTGCCGACCGCGAACACCATCATCATCGACCGCGCCGATCGCTTCGGCCTCGCCCAAATCCACCAGCTGCGCGGCCGCGTGGGCCGCTCGCACCACCGCGCCTACGCCTATTTGATCACTCCCCCGCGCAAGGCGATGACCGCCGATGCCGTCAAACGCCTCGAGGCGCTCGAGTCGCTCGAAGAGCTCGGCGCAGGGTTCACCCTCGCGACCCACGATCTGGAGATCCGCGGCGCCGGCGAACTGCTCGGCGATGAGCAAAGCGGGCAGATCCAGGAGATCGGCTACAACCTGTACATGGAATTGCTGGAGCGGGCGGTCGCGGGGCTCAAATCCGGCAAGCAGGCCGATCTGGAGAAGCCGGCCGATGCCGGCCCGGAAGTCGAACTGCATCTGCCCGCGCTGATACCCGAGGACTACGTGCCGGACGTGCATCTGCGCCTGGTGCTCTACAAGCGCATCGCGAGCACCGTGTCACGCGAGGAGCTCGATGTACTCAAGGTCGAGATGATCGACCGCTTCGGGCCGCTGCCGCAGTACGCCCAATCGCTGTTCCGCATCGCCCGGATCAAGCTGCGCGCGGCCGAGCTCGGTATCCGCAAGATCGACGCCGGCGCGACCGCCGGTTACATCACGTTCGATGAGAACAACAAAATCGACGCGAAACGGGTGCTCAAACTGGTGCAGGGCCGCCCCAAGGACTACCGGCTCGACGGGCCCTTGAGGCTGCGCTTCACCCACGATGCGCGCACCGAGGAGAATCTGTTCACGCGCATCGAAATGCTGGTCGAACTGCTGACCTAGCGCCGCGGCGCCAGGCCGGCGTCCGGGTTGCCGGCCGTCCGCGTTACTGGATGGCGCCGAGGAAGTCTTTCTTGCCGATCTCGACCCCGTTGTGCCGCAGCAGCGCGTACACCATCGATTCATGGAAGTAGAAATTCGGCAGCACGAAATCGGTCAGGTAGCTCAAGCCCGTGAATTTCATCGTGATGCTCGGAAATTTGAGTTCGACGGCCGTGGTTTCGGCATTCGCCATTTGCTGTGCCGTCAGACTCTGCAGAAAGCTCAAGGTTTTGGCGACGCGCTGCTTGAGGTCGGCCAGGGTGACCTCGTTGTCCTCGTGTTTCGGAATCTCCACGCCGGCGAGGCGCGCCGCGGCGCCCTTGGCCGTATCGCAGCAGATCTGCACCTGACGCGAGAACGGGAGCATGTCGGGGAATACGCGCGACTGCACCAGCACGGCGGAGTCGAACTTCTTGGCGGCGGCATGCGCCTCGGCCTTGTCGAGCAGCGCCGACAGATTGGTCAAACCGCGCGACAAGGGCGGAACCAGCAGCGAATAGATGGAAATCGACATGGGGTGAACTCCTCGATCGGCCGGACAGCCGCGGGCGCTACTGTAGCATTTTCAAGGTGCTGGAATTGAACGGGATTCTGCCCGAGAATCTGCCGCATGCTGCCCTTCTCCGAAGCCTGCGAACGCAATAAGGACCCGATCCTCGCCGTGCTGCGCGAGCGCTTTGCGGAACGCGTGCAGGTGCTCGAGATCGGCAGCGGCACCGGCCAGCACGCCGTGCATTTCGCGCGGCATTTGAGCCATCTGACCTGGCACCCCACTGAGCGGCTGGGATTCCTGCCGGATCTCGCCGCGCGGGTGTCGCTCGAAGGCCGGCCGAACCTGCGCGCACCCACGGTTCTCGATGTGCGTCAAAGCGTATGGCCGCTGCGCGCCGTGGATGCGATCTTCACGGCCAACACCCTGCACATCATGTCGTGGCCCGAAGTGACGGCCATGTTCGAAGGGATTGGCACCGTGCTGGTGCCTGGCGGGGTGGTCTGTGTGTACGGCCCGTTTCGCTATGAAGGTGAATACACCTCGCAGAGCAACCGCGAGTTCGACCGAACGCTCCAGGAACGGGACCCGGCCTCTGGCTTGCGCGATGTCGAGGATTTGAAGGCACTCGCGGCGCAATTCGGGATACGCCTGGTGGCCGATCATGATTTACCGGCGTTCAACCGGCTGTTGGTGATGCTCAAGGAACCGGCCTGACAGTCAAACGGCCCGCCGGTGGGCGCGGGCCGTTCGATCGATCAAGCGGCGTCACGACGCCGGGCGTCGCGCTCTACGGTGCGACCACGATCTCGTTGTGGACCGCGGCCACCCCATCGGTGTTTTTCGCGATCATCTCCGCCAGATCCTTGGCGTCCTTGGACGGCGCCTTTCCGCTCAGCCACACCACGCCTTGATTGTCGGTGTCCACCTTGACGTTGGTGAGTGTCGACATGTGTTTCGCGGCGAGCTTGCTCTTCACCTTCGTGGTGATCACCGAATCCTTCACATAGTTGCCCGGATGCGAAGTGTCCGTGTCCGAGCCATACGAGTTCGCCAGCGCCAGCGGCACATACGCCGCACTCGCCGCGAGCAGACCGACCAATACGAAATTTTTCATCGTTCCTCCTGGTTTTCCCGCGAATCCGGCGTCAGCTCGCCGACAGCGGGTGGTAAGTAAACTTTTGACCGGCCACGGCCGCCTGGTACATCAGGCCACCCTTGGCGATGGTGAATACCGCCATGCCCTTGTAGTAGTGACCCTTGGTGCGGGCATCCTTCTCCCCGCCGCTCACGCCCATGCTCTGGCCATTGGTGGCAGCTCCGGCATTGGCGGAGGCGGTGATGGCCACCACACTCGCATCGGCGCCAAACTCGAAGTGGCCGGACTCGAATTCATCGAGCGCACGCTTGTCTTCGAAAAAGATGATTTCGCTGTACGCTTTGCCGCCGGCCTGAAAACCCACGCTCGCCTGCGCCAGGGTCGCCTCGCCGATCATCCGGCTGCCGACGAACACGCCGCCCTTGCCGCCGGCTCCGCCCACCACGAACGCCCCCTCCCCGATCGTCGGGAACACCGCATAGGCATAGCTGTGATGGAAAAATCCGCCGCTTTCCCCGGCATGGCGGAACAGCGAAACCGTTTCATCGTATTGCGCCTGGGTGGGCGCTGCCTGCACCCCCGTCAGGAACAAGCCAAGCACGGTGGCCGCAGTCATCGAACGCAGTAATGATGTTTTCATGGGTCATCAGGCTACGCAGCGCCCCACCCCGGGTCTGTAGGCGCTGCCACCTACCTCCCCGGAGAGGATTCCCACAGCGTGGACGCCTTCAACCCCGCGCGAGGTTCTGAGCGGCAAATTCCCAATGCGTCAATTTATCGATCAGCGCGTTCACGTGATCGACGCGCTTGTTCTGGTAGTCGAGGTAGTAAGCGTGTTCCCAGACGTCGATGGTGAGGAGCGGTTTCAAGCCCTGTGTGAGTGGCGTCTCGGCATTCGGCGTCTTGACCACCTTGAGCTTGTCCCCGTCCAGCACCAGCCATGCCCAGCCGCTGCCGAACTGCTCGACCGCCGCCTTGCTCCACTCCTTTTTGCAGGCATCGACGCTGCCGAATGCCGCTTCCATTTTCTGTTTGAGCACCGCCGGCGGCTCGCCACCGCCCTTGGGCTTCAGGCATTGCCAATAAAACGCATGATTCCACGCCTGTGCCGCGTTGTTGAAAATGGCGGTGCGCTCGGACTTGCCCGCGGTCGCACGCACGATCGCATCGAGCGGCAAGTCGGCGAGTTCGGTTCCGGCGATGAGCTTGTTGGTGTTTTCGACATAAGTGCGGTGATGCTTTCCGTGATGAAAGCTCAGCGTCTTGGCGGAAATCACCGGTTCGAGCGCGTTCTCCGCAAAGGGGAGCGCAGGCAGGCTGATGGATGCAGAGGCGTTTGCTGCGATGGCCATTGATGCTCCTTAAAGAAAGAGAGTTCGAGGAAGCTGGGGAAATTCAGGCCGCGCCGCTCGGGCCGGTGGGCCGCCGGCGCTTGTCCGGGCGCCGCGGCGCGTGCACCCGCACAGGTTCCACCCGCTGGTCGGCATCGTTCGCGACATCAGGCTTCAGATCGCTCGGCTGCGCGTCCGACACCGGGTGGCTGCTGTGGTCGTATTTGTCGCCGTCATGGAAGGATTTGCGGTTCGGCATGGCGGCACGCTAGCCCCAAATCCCGGCGCCGCTCATATCCCCGGCACCGTGATGCGCTGTAGGCGAAGGCCGACTTAAGACCGGCCCTTAATTCTTTACCCACTCAGCATCCATCTGTACCCTGGCCCCTAGGACGCCATAAAGAACAAAAGGGATGCCCATGATCGCTGCCGCTCGTCGAATTTTGCCGATTTCCGCCATCCTCTTGCTTTGTTCCTGCGGTGGAGGGGGCGGCGGCGGAGCCAGCGTGCCGCAGCCCGTGATCTCAACCGGACTGAAGATCTTCGCGACCAACCGCACCCACGCCGCCGATTTCCTGCACGACGCTTCATTGGTTGGAGCAACGGCCATTGAAAAGGCCGACAATTTTTGCCAAACCGATGCGGGCCGCCCGGATGCAAACACCTACAAGGCCATCCTGGTCGATGGCGTGAGCCGCGACGCCCTGGTGCCTCTCGACTGGGTCCTGAAACCGAACACCGATTATTACCAGGTCGATAACAACGTCCTGATCGGAACCACGACTTCTGCCGCCTTGTTCGGCGGGAATTTGGACGCCGACATACACGACAGCTTCGGCGTCAGCGGGGGAAATAACTCCAACACCTCCACGGCGTGGACCGGATTTGCCGACGGAGTTTCCTTTACCACCGGGTCGCTCACTTGCGATGGGTGGACCTACGGCATCAATGACGGCACATACGCACCCTATGGCGTTTCGTATGGCACCGATGGCACGGAGTGGTACACGAACGGCGGACAAGTCTGCTCGCTTCCCAGTCATTTGTACTGTGCCGAACAATAAATAAAACTTGAGCCGTGTTGATTTTCAGGACAGTCGGTCTTCATGATGAGGCCTGGCTGGTTCTGACGGTATTCATGCTCCGTAGCGGTTGGACCTTCAACCTGTCGTTCCAAGGAGTAACCATGCCCAAGCTCGTCGCCCGTTGTATCGCTGTCTCGTTGGACGGATTCTCCGCCGCCAAGGGCCAAGCGCTCGATGCGCCCTTTGGAAAGGACGGACTGCGTCTGATGGAGTGGGCCTTTGCCAC
>Ga0181534_10000590_pt1 | contig 25327 bp, 19 predicted proteins | sample PEATcosm2014_Bin_37_FD_119758 | JGI IMG/M metagenome (GOLD analysis project Ga0181534, IMG submission 119758) | Peatland microbial communities from MTU Mesocosm Facility, Houghton, MI, USA - PEATcosm2014_Bin17_10_metaG | ecosystem: Environmental > Terrestrial > Soil > Wetlands > Peat | place...
GACCGGCTGAGGACGGCGGGGTCGTTGTCGAACGCGCCCCGCACCGTGCCGTCGGGCCCCGTGGTGGCGGCGGTGTGGCCCAGCCCCGACCCGTCGATCCAGATCTTCATGGCCCCCAACGAGAGCCAGTCGTCCCCGAACCCGGTGTGGATGCCGAGATCCAGCCCGGTGGCGATCCCGTCATCCGGATGGGACCCCAACGAGTGGAAGAGCTCGTTGAACACCATCAGCTGGGCCCGGGTGTGCAGCCGGCCGGTCCGCCGGGCCAGCTGGTAGGCGGCCAGCTCCACCGGGGTGTGGTCGATGCCGGGACTCCCGATGCCGGCGTCGGTGAAGCCGGTGATGCCCTCGGTCAGGTAGTGCGCCGTGGCCCGTTCGATGGCCCCGGCCGTCCGCTCGATCGAGGACGGCCCCACATGATCCTTGACCAGGTCCATCGCCGCCTCCTCGATGAGCCCGGTGGGCCGGCCGGCGTCGTCCACCTCCACCCGTCCCCGTCCGCCCGGAGGGAGGGCGTGGGTGATCCCCACCGCCTCCAGCACGGCCGTGCTGACCACGCACGAGTGCCCCGACCGGTGGGTCAGCCACACCGGTCGGCCGCCGCCGGCACGGTCCAGGTCCCCGCGGCGCGGCCCGTCCCCGACGCCCATGCCGTTCCCGAAGCCGAACCCGATGACCCACTCCTCGGGACCGAGGGCCTCGGCGTGGTCCGCCACTGCCGCCAGTGTGGCCTCCATGCCCGAGCAGCCCTGGAGCGCCAGTGAGACCAGCTCCAGGCCGAACGAGGTGGTGTGGCAGTGGGCGTCGTGGAACCCCGGGGCCACCACGGCACCGTGGAGATCCACCTCGGCGTGGGCCCCCAGGCCGTCCACCTGCTCGTCGAGGCCGACGATCCTCCCGTTCCAGATGCCGAGGGTCGAGGCGCGGGGCCGGACCGGGTCCACGGTGACGACGCGGGCATTGCGGATGAGCAGGTCGAGCACCATGGCTGCGCCGGGGCCCTCTCGTCGCTGCTCAGGAGGAGGTTCCACGCGGGGGCTAACTTAACGGGACAATCCGTTCCGCACCCGGGTGTCCGCCGGTCGGGTGGAGTACCTCTCGAAGGGGACAGCGTGTGTGACTCGATGGTGACCATCACCCCTGACGGGGTGCTCTTCGCCAAGAACAGCGACCGGGACCCCAACGAGGCCCAGCCCCTGGAGTGGGTGCCGGCCACCGATCACGGTGCCGACGAGCAGGTGGCCTGCACGTGGATCGACGTGCCCCAGGCGGCCCACACCCATGCCGTGCTGCTCTCCCGTCCGTGGTGGATGTGGGGAGCCGAGATGGGGGCCAACGAGCACGGCGTGGTCATCGGGAACGAGGCCGTCTTCACCACGGCCGAGCCCGGGGACAAGGCACTGCTGGGCATGGACCTGCTGCGGCTGGCCCTCGAGCGGGCCGACACCGCGGAGGCGGCCGTCTCGGTGATGGTGGAACTGCTCGAGCGCCACGGCCAGGGGGGACCCTGCAGCTACGAGCGGCCCGAGTTCTCCTATGACAACAGCTTCTTGGTGGCCGATCCCGACGGGGCGTTCGTGCTGGAGACGGCGGGGTCCCGCTGGGCCACCGAGGTGGTGACCGGGCCGGGGCGGAGCATCTCCAACGGCCTGACCATCCCGGCCTTCGCCAAGGCCCACGCCCGGGCCGGTCGGACGTGGCTGTCCTCGGCATCCACCCGGCGGGCCCGGACCGAGCCGCTGGCCCACGCGGCCACCGGTCCCGCCGACCTCATGGAGGCCCTCCGCAGCCACGGGACGACCACGGCGCCGCGCTGGTCCCCGGTCCACGGCGGGCTCGGCGCGCCCTGCGTCCATGCCGGGGGCCTGGTGGCCTCGAGCCAGACCACGGCGTCGTGGGTGTCCGACCTGCGGCCGGGGACCCGCCACGGGATCCGGCACTGGGCCACCGCCACCTCGGCACCGTGCACGTCACTGTTCAAACCGGTGGCCGTGGGGGAGCCCCTCGACCTCTCGCCCGTGCCCACCAACCGCTTCGACGCCCGCAGCATGTGGTGGCGCCACGAGCTGCTGCACCGGAGCACCATGGCCGCGCACTCCACCCTGATGCCCCGCTACCGGTACGCTCGGGACCGCACCGAGTCGCGCTGGATCGCCGAACCGCCTCCGTCGGCGTCGGCCTTCCGTGAGGCCGAGTGGCTCGAGCGCCGATGGCTGGGCGACGTGGCGGCCGCCCACCTTCCCGACAACCGGCCGCTCTGGGTCAGGCGGGCGTGGAAGGCCATCGACCGGGCCGCCGGACTGGACCGCTCCGTGGACATCGACAAGGAGTTGCACTCATGAGCACACCCCGGGTCCTCGTGATCGGAGCCGGCCTGTCCGGTCTGGCCGCCGCCCGCCGGCTGCACTCCCAGGGGATCGGGGTGACCGTGCTCGAGGCCCGGTCCCGGGTGGGGGGCCGGACCGAAGGCGGCACGACGGCCGGCGGCATCCCTGTGGAGCTGGGCGGCCAGTGGCTCGGTCCCACCCAGACCCGCATGTACGCCCTGGTGGAGGAGTTGGGCCTGGCCACCTTCCCCACCTACAACACGGGGAAGCACGTGATCCAGCTCGACGGCAGGCAGAGCCGGATGGCCTCCCATCGCGGTGCGGTGCCCCGGCTCAACCCGTTCGTGCTGGCCGACCTGTTCCAGGGGATCACCCGGTTCCAGAAGCTGGCCGACAAGGTGCCGCTGGACAAGCCGTGGACCGCTCCGGGTGCCGACGCCCTCGACAACCAGACCTTCGAGACGTGGATCCGCCGCCATCTCCGCACGGAGACCGGCCGGGCCTACTTCCGGGTGGTCACCGAGGCCGTGTTCTCGGCGGAGAGCGGCAACCTGTCGGCCCTCCACGCCCTGTTCTACGCCCACTCGGGCACCGACCTCGAAGGACTGATCAGCACGGCCGGGGGCGCCCAGCAGGACCGCATCGTGGGCGGGTCCATACGGATCGCCGAGACCATGGCCGAGGGCCTCGGCGACCGGGTGCGGCTGGACAGCCCGGTGCGCCGGATCGCCCGCAGGGACACGGGCGTCACGGTCACCACCCGGGACGGCGACGCCTTCGAGGCCGACCGGGTCATCGTCACCCTCCCCCCCACGCTGGCCGGCCGCCTGGAGTACGACCCGGTGCTCCCGTCATGGCGCGACCAGCTGACCCAGCGCCTGCCGGCCGGCTCGGTCATCAAGCTCTACGCCGTCTACGACGAGCCGTTCTGGCGGGACGACGGCCTCACCGGCCAGGCCGCCTCGGACGAGGGGCCCATCAAGGTCACCTTCGACAACTCGCCGCCCGAGGGCACCCCCGGCGTGCTCATGGGCTTCATGGAGGCCAACGACGGCCGCCGGGCGGCCCGACTGTCGGTGGAGGAGCGCCGGGAGGCGGCGGTGTCCTGCTTCGTCCGGTACTTCGGGCGCAAGGCCGCCGATCCGCTCGAGTACATCGAGCGGGACTGGATGGCCGAGGAGTTCAGCCGCGGCTGCTACGGCGCCCACTTCACCCCGGGGGTGTGGGGGGACTTCGGGCCCGCCCTCACCGAGCCGGTGGGCAGGGTGCACTGGGCCGGGGCCGAGTGCTCACCGGTGTGGAACGGCTACATGGAGGGCGCGGTGCGGTCCGGTGAGCAGACCGCCGACGACGTGGCCGCGCTGCTGGCGTGACCCTGGCGCTGCTGGCGTGACGCTGGCGTGGGCGTGACGGTGGCGGGCCCGCCCGGGATCACTCGGCCCGGAGCAGGAGTGCCGTCGGGGTGCGCGCGGCCAGGCGTCCGGGCACGGCGGCAACCAGGTTGGCCAGCACCAGCGCTCCGATCACGATCAGCGCGATCACCTGGGCCGGGACACTCGGCGCCGGGACGACATCGATGGAGCGGGCGAACAGGTTCCACAGGAGGCGCCCGCCGATGATCCCGAGGGGCACCCCGACCAGGGTGCCGATGCCCACGGCCACGGTGGACTGCCAGGACAGCGCGGCCATCAACTGCCGCCTCACGAAGCCGAGCGTCTTGAACAGGGCCAGGTCCCGTCGCCGGCGTCGCACCGATGCCGTGAGGGTCAGACCGAGCGCGGCCACCGCCCCTGCGGCCAGGCCGGCGGCGAGGATGGCCGGCGTGTCCCCCATGGACTGGTAGTTCACGATCTCCGCCGGTCGTTGGGCGCCGACCACCGAGACGAACTCTCCGGCGCAGGCACTGGTGGGGCCGAAGGCGTCGAAGGCCCGGTTGGTACGGTCGGCGATCCGCTCGAGGGAGGCCCGCCCCTGCGCCGCACCGACGCCCGGTCGCAGCCGGACGAAGATCATGGTGGGACCGTTGCAGCCCTCCGGGGCGTTGTTGGAGAGCCGGCCCAGGGCGGCATAGGCCCCCGTTCCCATCGAGGTGTGCAGCCCTTGGGAGATCCCGACGGCCGGCAGGGTGGTGGTGCCCACGATGGTGAAGTTGGCACTCCCGCCCTCGGTGACGGCGTGCACGGTGTCACCGATCCGCTTGTGCAGCTGGGCCAACGTGACCTGGCCCAGGACGATCTGGCCGCTCCCGTCCACGGCATGTCCGGACAGGACGGGCGGTCCGAAGGCTGCGTGGGCCGTCCCCTGCAGCGCCGCCACGGTCTGGCCGTCGAGATCCACGGTGCGGAAGTCGACGCCGGCCGACGACGCCACGTCCCGGTCGTCGTCCAGCAGGGTCTGGGTCTCGGGCAGGGTGGCGCCCTCGCCGTTGGTCGACTCCAGGGCATAGTCCCAGTTCCAGCCATACAGGGCGGGATGGGAGACGAGGGAGTCGAGGCTGGCCCCGAAGGTCACCGTGGTGGTCAGGACCAGCACGGCCAGGGCCGCGCCCACGATGGCCGAGCGCACGGGCACGGCGTTGCGACCGGTCCCCGGTTGGAGGGCGAAGCGGATGCCGGTGGCCGCACTCAGGGGCAGGCCGGAGGAAGCGGCCGAGGTGGCCAGCCTCGAGGGACGCGCCCCGGAGCCGAGGCGGCGGGGCGACAGCCGGTGGGGAGCGGCCAGGATGGCCAGCACCAGGGCGACGGCCCCGAGGCCGAGGATCGACACGGCCAGGCCGCCTCCCAGCACCACCCAGTCGAAGGAGACGCCGGGAGAGGGATAGACGGCATGGACCGGTCCGAGTGGCGCCAGGGGAGAGAGTGCCACGGCCACCACCACGGCCAGGAGCGATCCGGCCACGATGGCCATGCCGATGCCGGCCAGCCCGTCCATCACGGTCATGGCCGGACTGGCCCCGAGGGCGCGCACGATGGCCTCGTCCTCGACGCCCAGGCGCAGCTGCCGTCCGATGGCCTGGCCGGCGATGAGCAGCGCGGCGACGGCGGCGATGGCCCCGAACACGCCGAGGGCGATGGCCTCGGGCTTCAAGGCCCGCGCCGCCTGGGAGGCGCTGGTCGCAGTGACGTGGAACTGGATGTAACCGCCGGCCGGGAAGGCCTTGAAGATCTCCCCCTCCACGGCGGCGACCTCGGCGGCACCGCCCCTGAGCCGCAGGCCGTAGAGCCCGACCCCGGCACCACTGGCCCCGATCTTCTTGGCCAGGGCCGGCGTGAACAGCTCATCGGTGGGGTAGCGGTCGACCTGATCCTGGATCAGGGCAGCGTGGAAGACGACCAGTCCCACCAGCGTCATCCGCACCGTGGTCGCAGGCCTGAGGGCGGGCGTCCCGAACAGTGGGCTGACGGACTGGGCGTTGGTGTAGAAGCCGACGGGCACGGTCTCGCCCACGTGCAGTCCCTGCAGGCTGGCAGCGGCGGGGCTCATGACCATCTCGTCCACCCGGGCGGGATCGGCCATCCGACCGGCCACCGGGGTGACCCGGTCCTGGTCGAAGTAGAGGCCGTCGGTGCTGGCGATGGGATCGACCTCGTTGAACATGGTGGCGTTGATGGTGGGCGCGGTGCCGTCGGGCTCCAGGACCTGGCCGTAGGTCTCGACGGATCCCTCCACCCGCTCCACATGGGGGAGTCGGGCCAGCGTGCGCTCCACCGTCGGGGAGTAGCCCGAGCACGTGGGGCACGAGTCCACGCCCAACGTGACGGTGAGGTCGGACGGATCGGTGGAGGCCAGGTAGGTGGCGTAGGAGGACCCGGTGCGCCGGGCGCCGGCGATGGAGCCCATGGCCAGGCCGCCGATCAGGCCGACGAGGAGGACGATGGTGAGGTAGCCGGTCCAGCGGCGGCTGAAGGTGGTCCGCAGGCGGTACCGCGCTGTGCCCAGGAGTGGCCCGTTCACCGCCGGCCCGTGGTTCGCCATGGTGAAAACAGCGTGCCTGACTATCGGGTGGGCGACAAGGGCGGCACCCGGTGGGCCGCGGTCGTGGTACCACCACCGGCCTGTGCCCCGGCGGCAGAGCGGCCCGGTGGCAGAGCGGCCCGGCGGCAGAGCGGCCCGGCGGCAGATGAGGGGATTCAGCCGGCCCGGGAGGCCAGCGCCTCCACCACCTCCACCAGACGGGCCAGCTCGTCCCCGGTGTTGTAGTAGTGCGGGGAGGCCCGGACCTTGGTCGTGGGATTGGGGGCCACCATGTCCAGCCGGGCCCACGGGGCGTCACTGACCGAGACGTTGATGCCGGCCTCCGATGCCGCCCCTGACACCCCGGCGGGGGCCACGCCGTCCACGGTGAAGGTGACGATGCCCGACCGGCGGGTGCCGCCGTCGTGGACGGCCACCCCCGGAAGGGCCCCGAGGTCGGTGCGCAGCCGCTCGCCGAGGGCCCCGACCCGATCGGCGATGGCATCGATGCCCAGCGCCAGGGCGTGGTCGATGGCCACGCCGAGTCCCAGGTGGGCCGAAAGGGGGACCTCGAACTCGGCGAAGCGCTCGGCGCCGGCCCGGTAGCGGTAGTGGCCGGCGTCCTCCCAGACCGCGGCGCTGTTGCCGATGCCCGGTGGACGGAGGCGCTCGGCGAAGTCGGAACGGACGGCGATGAGGCCGGTGCCCCTCGGACCCCGGAGCCACTTGCGCCCCGTGGCCGTGGCCACGTCGCAGCCGATGGCGCCCATGTCGACGGGGAGCTGGCCCACGCTCTGGCAGGCATCGAGGAAGTAGGGGACCGATGCCCCGCGGCACAGGGCCCCGGCGTCCTCCACCGGGTTGACCAGCCCCCGGTGGGTGCCCACGTGGGTGAGCGCCACCAGTGCCACGGCCCCGCCCACCGGCCCGAGGAGCGCGGCCAGCGCGTCGAGGTCCACGGTGCCGTCGGCCACGCTGGGCACCACCTCGACGGACGCCCCGGCCAGCTCGGCGATCTGCAGCAGCCCCAGGTAGTGGCTGTCGTAGGTGATCCGGTCCACCAGCAGCCGCTGTCCCCGCCCGATGCCGCCCCCCAGGAAGTACCCCCAGACCACCTTGGTCCACGCCTGGGTGTCCGATCCGGCCACCGCCACCTCGTCGGGTCGGGCTCCGAGTAGGCGGGCGGCCGAGGACCGCAGCGCGGCCAGCCGGTCGGCCACCTGGTTGGCCGCCTCGTAGCCGCCCCGTTCCGCCTCGAAGCGCAGGTAGTCGATCTCCGCTCCGAGGGTGGCCGCCGAGGGCAGGCCGGCCCCGGCGTTGTTCAGATGGGCGACGGTGGCACATCCCGGAGTGGCGGCCCGCTCTGCGGCGACATCGATGGTGCCGGTCACGCCCCGGAATCTACCGGGGTGGTAGCGGGGGTGGGACCGGGGCGGGAACGGGGTGGGAACGGGCCGGTACAGGGGGCGGGAACAGCCGGGGTCGGTAGGGTCGAGGCATGAGCCAACGGTGGGAGCCCCTCCTCGAGGGCGACGTCGACCCGGATCCCTTCGTCCAGTTCGCCCGTTGGTACGACGATGCCGCCGCCGTCATGGACAGCCCCGAGGCCATGGCCGTGGCCTCGGTGGGGCCCGAGGGCCAGCCGTCGGTGCGCATGGTGCTGCTCAAGCAGTGGGGGGAGGACGGCTTCGTCTTCCACACCAACTACGCCAGCCGCAAGGGGCGCGAGCTCACCGAGCACCCCTTGGCCGCCCTCCTCCTCTACTGGGAGCCCCGGGGCCGGCAGGTCCGCATCGAGGGAGCCATCGGGCCCACCAGCGCCGACGAGTCCGACGCCTACTTCGCCACCCGCCCCCACGGGGGTCAGATCGGGGCCCACGCCTCGCACCAGAGCGAGGTCGTGGCCAGCCGTGACGAGCTGGACCAGCGGGTCCGGGCCCTCGAGGCCGAGTTCGAGGGGCGGCCGGTGCCCCGCCCGCCGTGGTGGGGCGGCCTGCGGGTGCGTCCCCACTCCTTCGAGTTCTGGCAGAACCGCCAGGACCGGCTCCACGACCGGCTCCTCTACACGCCGGGTGACGGGGGCTGGCGGATCGAGCGGCTCCAGCCCTGAGCCCGACGGGGCGCAGTATGTTCTTGTCATGGCAGACGACACGACACGGGTGCTCGATCGGACCAGCCAGCTCCTCGACGAGCTCGACCCCACGACGGCGCCGGTGGAGAAGTTCCGGGCCCGCCAGTACGAGCTGGGCCTGGCCTGGGTGTCCTTCCCCGAGGGCTACGGGGGCCTCGGCCTCGCTCCCTCCCTGCAGCGGGAGGTGGACAGGCGATTGGCCGAGGCGGGGGCCAAGCCGGCCGGCGCCCGCGAGTTCTTCGGGCTGACCATGGCCGGACCCACCGTGGTCACGCACGGGTCCGACGAGATCCGTGCGCGCCTGCTGTGCCGGACGTTCACCGGCGAGGAGTCGTGGTGCCAGCTGTTCAGCGAGCCCGGCTCCGGCTCCGACCTGGCCGGCCTGTCCACCCGGGCCGTCCGTGACGGGGACGAGTGGATCATCACCGGCCAGAAGGTGTGGAACACGCTGGCCCACATCGCCGACCGGGGCATGCTGGTGGCCCGGACCGACCCCGACGTCCCCAAGCACAAGGGACTGACCTACTTCGCCCTGGACATGCACGCCCCGGGGGTGGAGGTCCGTCCCCTGCGCCAGATGACCGGCGAGGCCGAGTTCAACGAGGTCTACCTCACCGAGGTGCGGGTGCCCGACGCCGACCGGGTCGGCGATGTCGGCGAGGGCTGGAGGGTGGCCATGACCACCCTGTCCAACGAGCGGACCACCATCGGAGGCGGCACCGGGGGCTCGGGCGGATCGGGGGCCGGCTCGGGCTCCATCGCCGAGGCCGTGCGCATCTGGCAGAGCGAGGGCCACCGCCAGAACCCGGTCGACCGCGACCGGCTCACACGGCTGTGGATCGAGTCCGAGGCGCTGCGCCTGACCAACCTGCGGGCCAGCCAGAACCGCAAGGCGGGCAACCCCGGCCCCGAGGGCTCCATCGCCAAGCTCATGTTCGCCGAGGTCAACAAGCGGATCTACGAGCTGTGCATCGACCTGTTGGGCGCCGACGGCCTGGTGGGCTACGACTACACCATGCGCCGGTCCGAAGGCCTGGGCCTGATCGGTCCTCCGGGGTCGGCCCGCAAGCTGTTCATCCGGTCCCGGGCCAACTCCATCGAGGGCGGCACGTCGGAGATCCAGCGCAACATCCTGGGCGAGCGGATCCTGGGACTGCCGGGCGACGTCCGGGTGGACAAGGAGCTTCCCTGGGCGCAGGTGCCCCGCAGTTGACCCCGGCCGGGTGACCGACGCCCAGACCTTCCTCGGCATGGCGCCGGTCGGCGACGACCTGCACTGGCGCCTCACCGTGGTCCCCGAGCTGACCACGCCGGGCAACTTCCTCTTCGGGGGGTGCGGCCTGGGTGCCGCTCTGGTCGCCCTCGAGCGGGCTTCGGGCCGGCCGACGGTGTGGGCCACGGCCCAGTACCTCTCCTACGCGCCGACCCACGCCGAGCTCGACCTCACCGTCACGCTGGCCGCCGAGGGCCGCCGGGTCACCCAGGCCCGGGCGGTCGGCCGGGTGGGGGACAAGGAGATCCTCACCGTCAACGCCGCCGTCGGCCTCCCGGGGTCGCTGGAGGTCGGGGGCGTGTGGGTCACCCCGCCCGACGTGCCCCCGCCCGACGAGTGCCCGCCGCGGCGGCTGCCCGACTTCAACACCACCTCCATCTTCGACCGCATCGACGTCCGCCTGGCCAAGGGCCGCTCGTTCGAGGAGATCAGCGCGGGCGAGGGCGCACCCGGAGATCCGGCCAGCGCCCTGTGGGCCCGGGTGCCCGGCCATCTCGAGCCCTCGGCGGCCACCCTGGCCATCATCGGCGACTACGTGACCGGCGGCGTGTCCCAGCCCCTGGTCCGCCGGGTCATGTCCCGCAGCCTCGACAACACCGTGCGCATCGTCCACCTCGAGCCCACCGAGTGGGTGCTGTGCGACATCCACATCCAGGCCCTGGTGGAGGGGTACGGCCAGGGCGTGGCCTACCTGTGGTCGGAGCGGGGATCGCTGCTGGCCACGGCCAGCCAGTCCATGGTCATCCGGCTCTGGGACTGATCCGGCTCTGTCCGGCTCCGTTACTGAGTCCGCCGGCGGGTCGGCGTCCTAGAGTCTTGGTCGACGCGCCACCGCCAGGCGCACGATCCGACGGGGAGAACCGATGAAGATCAGCACGTTCCTCAGCTACGCCGGCGGCTTCCGCCAGGCCGCCGCCGAGGTGGCCGAGTTCGAGAAGGCCGGGTTGGACATGGTCTGGGTGGCCGAGGCCTACGGGCTCGACGGGCCCAGCCTCATGGGGTACCTGGCCGCCCTCACCGAGCGGGTGGAGATCGGCTCGGCCATCCTGCCCATCTACACCCGGACCCCCACCCTGATCGCCATGACGGCGGCCGGCATCGACACCCTGTCCGACGGCCGCTTCCATCTGGGCCTGGGCTCCTCGGGCCCCCAGGTCATCGAGGGCTTCCACGGCGTCCCCTTCAACGCCCCCATCGCCCGCACCCGCGAGATCGTCGACGTGTGCCGCAAGGTGTGGGCCCGGGAGTCGCCCCTCGTCCACGAGGGCACGTACTACACCATGCCCCTCCCTCCCGATCAGGGGACCGGGCTGGGCAAGGCCCTCAAGATCATCGCCCACCCCGTCCGTCCGGCCATCCCCATCTGGGTGGCCGCCCTGGGCGAGAAGAACGTGGCCATGACGGCCGAGGTGGCCGACGGGTGGATCCCCATGATGTTCATGCCCGAGAAGGCCCGCGACATCTGGGGCCCGGCGCTCGATGCCGGAGCCGCCAAGCGCGACCCGTCCCTCGGCCCGCTCCAGGTCACCACCGGGGGCCTCCTGGCCATCGGTGACGGCGACGAGGTCACCGCCCTGCGCGAGCTGGCCCGTCCGGGTGTCGCCCTCTACGTCGGGGGCATGGGGGCCAAGGGCAAGAACTTCTACAACGACGTGGTCTGCCGCTACGGCTTCGAGAAGGAGGCCACGGCCATCCAGGAGCTGTACCTCGACGGCAAGAAGAAGGAGGCCGCCGCCCTGGTGCCCGACGAGCTGCTGGAGGCCACGTCCCTGTGCGGTCCGGAGTCCTACGTGGCCGAGCGCATCGCCGCCTACCGCGACGCCGGGGTCACCCATCTCCAGGTGACGCCCGTCCCCGTCGGCGACCAGAAGCCGGTCGATCTCATCGGCCGGGTCAAGGAGCTGGCCGGCTGAGCCCTGACCGGAGTCGCTCAGGCGACCGCTGACGCCCCGGTGGCCGCCTCGATCTCGGTGACCAGATCGGCGGTCCGCCGGCCTTCGTGGATGGCGGTGGCCAGGCGTGCCGCGTTGACCCGGAACCGGTCGTCGTCGAGGACCCGGGCGACGGCCCGCCCGATGCGCGCCGCCGAGGCCGTGGGGCGCAGCCTGACCCCGGCACCGGCCTCGACCACCCGGGCGGCGGTGTCGTTCTGGTCCCGTCCCATCGGGATGCACACCAACGGCACGCCGGCGGCCAGTGCCTTGATGGTCGTTCCGTGGCCGCAGTGCGAGATGACCAGTGACGCCTGGGCCAGGACGGACCGGTGGGGCACCGAGGACACCACGGCCACGTTGGCCGATGCGCCCGGGACCACCTCGGCGGCGTCGAGCATCTGTCCCAGGGTGACCACGGCCCGGACCGGCAGCGCCGAGAGCGCCTCGACCACCCTCGACAGCACCGGCCCCTGGTTCTGGTACGTGGTGCTGAAGCCGACCAGCACCAGGGGGCGCTCGTCGTCGGCGGGCCAGGGCGGCGTCCAGGGGCGGGCCCACTCCGGGTCGTCCAGGATGGGTCCCACGTAGCGCACGTTGGCCGGGACGGTGGGCGCCGCGTAGTCGAACTCGGGGCTGGTCAGCACCACGATGAGGTCGGCGGCCAGGCCCTGGTCGTAGAAGGACGACAGGGGGGCCAGCCCGTACTCGGCCCGGGCGCAGTTGATGGCGGGGAGGCCCTTGGCGAACATCCGGTTGACCACGGCCAGCAGGGCCGCGTCCCGCCCCCGGCCGAGCGCGGACCGTGCCGGGGCGAAGCCGGGTCCCATGGGAGGGGTGCCGCGAGCCGGCATGATCCAGATGTTGCTGACCATGAGGACCACGGGCAGCGACGCGGCCTGCGCGGCGATCACCGAGCCGAACAGGAAGGCGTCGGCCAGCAGGGCGTCGGGCTGCACGGCGGCGATGGCGTCGGCGGTGTCGGCGGCGAAGCGCCCCGCCGGGCCGGCCATGAACCCGTCCCGGAGCCGCGCCAGCAACACGAGCGGGTTGGTCGTCTCCCAGTCCTTGATGGGGTCCTGCATGGGGTCGAGCCTCGTGCGGTGGGGGGCCCGGGCCCACGGGGAGAAGGTGCAGCCCGCCTCCGTGGCCGCGTGCTCGATGGTCGGGTCGCCGAGGACGTGCACGGCGTGGCCCCGGGCCACCAGCCTCCGGGCCACCCCCAGCTCGGGCGGAACGTTGCCTCCCCCCTCCCACATGGCCAACAGGTACCGGCGCCTCAGCATTCGATGACCGTCCCCTCCACGGCCACGACCACCGTCGGCTTGGTGGCGGACCGATACCGGCCGGCGATCTCGTCGAGCATGTCGTCGGTGCGCCGGGGGCTGTGGTGCGACAGCACCACCGAGGAGGCCCCGCCGAGCGCCCCGAGGGCCACGGCGTACTCCAGGGCGGCATGGCCGAAGGCCGCCCCCTCGGGGAGCTGGTCGGCGGTGAGCTGGGCGTCGTGGATGAGCACGTCGGCCCCCCGCACCAGTTCGACCACGTCGGGCGGGAAGCCGCCCCACCCGTCCGGGCCGGGCCCGTAGGTGGTGGGGCAGTGGTCCGGCACATAGGCCACCACGCTGTCCCCGCTGGCGATCCGGTAGCCGTAGGTCGTGCCGCCCTTGTGGGCGACCTCGACGGCGGTGACCGTGAAGCCCTCCATCTGGCAAGTCCCGGTGGGAAGCGACGAGAAGGTCCACGAGCCCAGCAGCCCCTCGGGGTCGATGGGGAAGTTGGGAGGGGACATCATCCGGGCCAGGGTGGCCAGCGCCCCGCTCCCGTCCGGTTGGGCCGGCAGGAAGAGGTCGCAGCGGGCCTCGTGGCGGTCGACCGCCGCACAGAAAGGGAGACCCTCGACGTGGTCCCAGTGCAGGTGGGTGAGGAGGATGGTGCCGTCGAAGGGATTGCCGCCGAGCACCGTGGTCAGGGCCTGGATGCCGGTGCCGGCGTCCAGCACCAGGGACGGGGGCCGGCCGTCGTGGGCCAGGGCCACACATGACGTGTTGCCGCCGTAGCGCACGAAGGGCAGTCCGGGGGTGGGGATGGAGCCGCGTACACCGAGGAGGTGGGCCCGCACCCCCTAGGCCCGCGCGTTCTCGATCTGGTGGCCCTTGGCCAGCTCGTGGAGCTGTCCCCGGTCCATGGCGCTGTGGGCCACCACCGCCACCCGGGAGTCGGTCACGGCCACCAGGGTCGAGGTCCGCGTCCCTCCTTCGATGCCGGCCCGCTCCCCGAGGACGGCCCCGGGGCCGAACTCGGCCAGTCGCTGGCCGTCCTTGTCCACCCGGATGACGCCGTCGAGGACCAGAAACACGTCGGTCCCCTGCTCGCCCTCCCGCACCAGGCAGTCGCCCGCTCTGACCTTGCGGAACTTGGGCTTGGACCCCTTGTCCATCAGCTGCACGGACAGGGCGCGCTCGAGGGCGCTCTCCACCGCGGTGACCAGGGCCGGGGAGTCCTCGTCGCCCCACGGTGTGTGCCGGCCGAAGGACTTGCGGTACCAGTCCTTGAAGTCGGTGAGGCCCGACTTGGCGGCCAGGCGCCCGTCGCCGTCGTAGAACCAGTGGCGGGGGAACCGGCTGGCCCCGAGGACCTCGAACTCGGCCGGGCCGTCGGCGTGGAGGGTCAGGCTGAGCGTGGACCACACCAGGGGCGCCTGCCACTGGATGAAGGGCTTGCGCCGCACCCGGCGGGGGGCGGGGAGCCCGGTGCGCCCCCCGGCCGTCTGCACGAACCGGACCCAGCCGTCGCCCACCTCGGCCGGCTGCTGGAGCAGCGGGAGGGCCACCGCCTCGAACTCCTTGTTGATGCCGCCGACGGCCACCGTGGTCGATCCCATGAGCCCGCCCCCCGAGTAGCCGTACCCGGTGACGGTGCCCTGCCCGTCGGTCTCCATCCAGGCGCTGAGCACGTTGGCGAACCGGAAGCGGTCGGCCTTCCTCAGGGCCTCGATGTCGTCGATGACGTCGGGGGGTGGCTCGTCGTAGTGGGTGAATCCGGCGTCGAAGGCCACGCGGGTGCCACCCCGCACGGCCTCGGAGGGGATCCACGAGAGGGATGTCACGGAGCTGTCGGTTCGCATGGGTCCATCCTGCGCCCCGGGCCGGCCGAATGCCACGGTGTTCGCCTGTCTCACGGGGTGTGGCTGGCACCACCCCCCCTTGACGTGCTCACTCCCTGTACCTGCCGTGCCCGATATGCGATAACTGATTGATCATGGATTCCGAGGACCCCCAGGCCGGCGCCACCATCGATGTCTTCCTGGCCGACGACAACGTGATCGTGCGGGAGGGCGTGAGGACCCTGTTGGCCCGGCAGCCCGACCTGCGGGTCGTGGGCGTGGCCGAGGACTACGACGGACTGGTCGACGGGGTGATGGCCACCCAGCCCCACGTGCTGGTCACCGACATCCGCATGCCCCCCACCTTCCGGAGGGAGGGGATCGAGGCCGCCCGTGAGGTCCGCCAGCGCTGCCCGGGCATCGGGGTCGTGATCCTGTCCCAGTACGACGATCCCGAGTACGCCATCTCCCTCGTGGCCGAGGGCTCGGCCGGCTACGGCTACCTCCTGAAGGACCACATCGCCGAGGGCAACCAGCTGGTCGACGCCGTGCGGTCGGTGGCCACCGGCGGCACCGCCCTCGACCCCTCCATCGTCGACGCCCTGGTCACCCCGGTCACCACCCACGGGGGACTGACCCCGGCCGAGGAGACCCTGTTGAACCAGGTGGCCGAAGGCAAGCCCATCAAGGCCATCGCCGCCGCCCAGCGCACCACCCCCGAGGCCGTCGACGCCGAGGTGGAGACGCTGTTCGTGAAGCTGGCCCAAGGTGTCTCGGCGGGAACCGAGGGAGCCATCCGCCGGCTGCGGCTCCTCCACCAGTGCATCGTCGACCGCGAGGAGCAGGGCGAGTCGCTGTCCCGGCTGCTCCCGGGGGGCCTGGCCGAGAAGCTGCGACGCGATGGCCGGGACATCGGGAAGACCGAGGTGGTCGAGGTCACCGTCCTGATGAGCGACATCCGGTCGTACTCGACCATCGCCGAGCACGCCGATCCCAGTCAGCTGGCCAGCCAGCTCAACACCCACCGGGCGGCCATGAACCAGGCCATCCTGGGCCAGGACGGGACCATCATGCAGTTCGTGGGGGACGCCGTCATGGCCGTCTTCGGCGCCCCCTTCTCCCAGCCCGACCATGCCGCCCGGGCCCTGGTGGCGGCGGCCGACGCCCACCGCCTGCAGGCCGAGGTCAATGCCCGATGGGAGCAGGACGGCCTCCCCGCCTTCGGGCTGGGAGTGGGCCTGTCCACCGGCGAGGCTGCCGCCGCCCTGCTCGGGACCGAGGAGCGTTTGGAGTACACCCTGGTCGGGGATACGGTCAATCTCTCCCAACGCCTGCAGCAACTGGCCGAAGCAGGCGAGACTGTACTGAGTCAGGCCACGATGGATGCACTGGAAGGGTTGGCGGAGCCGGTGGAGGCGACACTCTTGCCCGAGCAACTGGTCAAAGGGAGGGACACCCCGGTCCGGGCGTGGCGGGTCGCCCGCCAGGTGCCCGTCGTGACCGTCCTCGCCCATGCCGATGCTCATGCCCATGCCGGCAGCGGCCCCGACAGCAGTCCCGACGGCAGTCCCGACAGCAGTCCCGACAGCAGTCCCGACAGCAGTCCTCGTATCAGTCCCGACAGCAGGACCGGCGTCAGATCTGGCGGCGTACTCGACCATGTTCCTGGAGGAGATTCCCGATGAGTGCAGTGACGGTGGACCCGATGACCGAAGCACCCGAGAGCCCGATCGTGAGCGACGTGCTGGTGGTGGAAGGCGTGCGCAAGACCTTCGAGGCCGAGAACGCCCCCGTCCGGGCCCTGCGCGGCGCCAACCTGAGGGTGCCGGCCGGGGACTTCGTGGCGCTCATGGGCCCGTCGGGGTGCGGCAAGTCGACACTCCTCAACCTGGTGGCCGGCCTGGACGTGGCCGACGAGGGCACCATCAGCGTGGGAGGGGAGCTGGTGACCGGCCGCACCGAGGACGAGCTCTCCCTCATCCGCCGTGAGCACATCGGGATCGTCTTCCAGTTCTTCAACCTCCTGGAGAGCATGACGGCGTTGGAGAACGTGGCCCTCCCGGCCATCATCGCCGGCACCAAGCGCAAGCCGGCGGAGAGCCGGGCCCGTGACCTCCTCGACCTCCTCGGCGTGGGCGACAAGGCCAAGGCCGTGCCCGGGTCGCTCTCCGGTGGACAGCGCCAGCGCCTGGCCATCGCCCGCGCCCTGGCCAACGAGCCCACCCTGCTGCTGGCCGACGAGCCGACCGGCGCCCTCGACTCCGACAGCGGTCACGAGATCGTCGAGCTGCTGTCGCGGCTGCACCACGGGGGACAGACCATCGTGCTGGTCACCCACGACAAGGACGTGGCCAAGGCGGCCGAGCACCTCATCTACATGCGCGACGGGCAGATGGTCGATGCACCGGACCGGACCCCCGCCGGAGCCGCGCACGAGGCTCCGTGACCACGACGCCCGCCACCACCCCCGCCGCCACCACGAGCGCCGCAACGGCGACCGCGGGACAGGGCGCCGCCGTCACATCGGCCGGCGGGTCCACCGGCGGGTCCGCCGGCGGGTCGTCGGCCAACGGTCATCCGTCGCAGGTGCGCGCCGAGGCCGTGGCCCTCGCCGAGGGCCGTGGCGACGGGGCCCGTATCTCACCGGGCGTCCTGGTGGTGGTGCCGGCCCTGGGCGTGGTGGGGTACGGCTTCGCCAAGGCGGTGTCGACCGGGGTGTCCACCGCCGATGCCGTCCGCATCGAGCTCACGCTGGGTTGGGTGGTGGCGGCACTCTTCCTGCTGGTCCGTCCGGAGCTGCAGCGCCTGGGCCGGCTGCTGGCCCTGGCCGCGCTGCTGGGCGGGGCCACCCTCAGCGCCGCCGAGGTCGGCGCGACCACGGCCGGGGGCACCGGGCACGCCGCCCGCATCCTGGCCACCCTGCTGCCGGCCGTGCTGATGGCCGTCGGGGTCCACTTCCTGGTGTCGATCCCCGACGGGCGCCTGACCTCCCGGGCCCGTCTGGTCGCCACGGTGGCGGCGTACGCCCTCGGGGTGGCCTTCGGGCTGTGGGCCTGGTTCGGGCCGGGGCGGTTGAGCGACACCGCCGCCGTCATCGGCTGGCTGGTAGCCGTGGCCCTGGGCCTGATCGCCGCATCCCGTCGCTACCGGTCCGCCCCGGGAGTCGACCGTCAGCGGCTGCAGCTGATGGCCGGGGGTGCGGTGGCCACCTTCGAGGTGGGCCTCGTGGTGGTGGGCCTCTACCTGTTGGTCAAGTGGCCCGTCCACCCCTGGGCCATCGCCGCCGCCGGCACGGTGCTGGTGCCCGTCGGCGTGGCGTGCGCCACGTTCCCCAGGCTGCTCGGGAAGTCCGACCGCGTGCTGGTGGCGCTGTTGACCGTGACCGGGCTCTCGGTGGTGGTGCTGGCCGTCTATGTGCTGGTCATCCTCGGATTCGGCCACGAGCCCGGCTCGGGGGACCGCGAAGTGCTCGGGCTCTCCATCCTGGCCGCGGCCATCGTGGCCCTCGGGGCGTCGGTGTCCCACCAACGGGTTCAGCAGTTCGCCCAGCGCATGGTCTACGGCACCGATGCGGTGCCCGATGACGTGGTCAAGACCTTCAGCACCCGGCTCACCCGGGCCGTGACCATGGACGAGCTGCTCCTGCAGCTGGCCGAGTCGCTGCACAAGTCGATGGTCCTGACCAGTGCCGAGGTGTTCACCGGTTCGAGCGAGGTGCTGGAGCGGAGCGCCTCCATCCCCGATCGCGGGCCCGCCACCCTCCACATCGGGCCCCAGGAGCAGCCGGTGGTGGCCCGGGCCGGGGTCTCGGGCAACGCCTGGACGTCGGTGTGGTTGCCCGCGGTCATCGCCGGAAGGGACCACGCCCAGCTCCGCGTGTGCCCCATCACCTACGGCGGTGAGCTGCTGGGCCTGGTGGTGGTGGAGCGGCCCACCACCGAGCCGCCCTTCACCGAGCAGGAGGACCTGACCCTCACCGAGCTCACCCGCCAGGTCGGTCTGGCCCTGCACAACGTCAACCTCGACTCGGCGCTCCAGTCCACCCTGGACGAGGTCCGGCGTCAGGCGGCCGAGCTCCGGGCCTCCCGGACCCGCATCGTGGCCGCGGCGGACGCCGAGCGCCGCCGGGTGGAGCGCGACCTCCACGACGGGGCCCAGCAGCACCTGGTGGCCCTGGCCGTGAACGTCCGGCTGGTCAAGGACCTGGTGGCCGAGGATCCCGAGGCCGCGGCCCTCGCCCTCGACGAGATCGCCGTCGAGGTCAAGGCCACCGTGCAGGAGCTCCGCGATCTGGCCCACGGCATCTACCCGCCACTCCTGATGGACAACGGCCTGCCCGAGGCCCTGCGGGCGGTGGCGTCGAGGAGCCCGCTCGACGTGACCACCTCGGTCGACGACGTCGGGCGCTTCTCACCCGACGTCGAGGCGGCGGTCTACTTCTGCTGCCTCGAGGCGCTGCAGAACGCGGCCAAGCACGCCTCGGAGTCCCATGTGGAGGTCCGGGTGTGGCAGGAGGAGGGCGGGCTGCTGTTCACGGTGAGCGACGACGGGCCGGGCTTCGATGCCTCGGTGGCCCAGGCCGGTCACGGCTTCATGAACATGAGCGACCGTCTCGGTGCCATCGGGGGCTCCGTCCGCTGGGACTCCACGCCGGGTGCCGGCTCGACGGTGCGGGGCTCGATCCCGATCACCTGACGGGGCGGCCCGACGGAAGTGGGCGGGCGGAGGTGGGCGGGCGGAGGCAGGCGGGGTGGTCAGGCCGACGGGGTGGGAAGGAACTCGATGGTGTCCCGCTCGGCCCAGATGCGCTTGAGCTCCGAGGGCCCGAACTCCTCTTTGTTGACGTAGGTCAGCGCCCCACTGGTGGAGGCGTCGGGGGGGAGGTCCTGCGGCGTGTAGGTCGAGCACAGGATGACGACGGCGTCGGGCACGCTGGCCACGATTTGACGGGTGGCCTCCACGCCGTTCATCCCGGGCATGTTGATGTCCATGAGGACCAGCGCCGGGTGGAGCTCGGCCGCCATGGCCACCGCCTCCTCGCCGTCGGTGGCCTCACCGACCACGGCGAAGCCGTCCATCCGCCCCACGACGGCCTTGGCCGCCATGCGGAAGGGAGCCTGGTCGTCCACGACCAGCACCGGGAGGGTTTCCGTGCTTTCCATGATGGGCAATTGTCGCATGCCGGATGGCCACGAGACAGGGAGCTAGCACTCCCCGTAGGTGTGGCTACCCGGTGGCCGGCCCTCCCAGGTAGATGAGCACCGCCTTCACCCGGCGGTTGACGTCCTCCTCCTCGGTCAGGCCGAGCTTGGAGAAGATGGCATTGGTGTGCTTCTCCACCGCCCGCTCCGACAGGAAGAGGGAGGCGGCGATGGCCGCGTTGTTCTTGCCCTGGGCCATCTGGGCCAGGGTCTCCGTCTCCCGTGAGGTCAGGCGGTCGAGGTCGGACGGACGGCGGGGCGTCGAGGCTCCGACCAGGGCGTCAACCACGGCCGGGTCGACCACCGACCCTCCCTCGGCCACGGTGCGGATGGCGGTGACCAGCTCGTCGACACCGGCGATGGACTCCTTCAACAGGTAGGCCCGCCGGGCCGAACCGTCCGACAGCAGGGCCAGTGCGTACTCGGGGTTGGCGTATTGGCTGAGCACCACCACACCGATGTCGGGACGGTGCATGCGCAGATGGGCGGCGGCCTGGATGCCTTCGTCGGTCCCGGTCGGGGGCATGCGGATGTCGGTCACCACCACGGCGGGCTCGACCTCCTCCACCAACGCCAGCAGGCCGGGAAGGTCGTCAGCCGTTCCCACCAGATCCATGCCGTCCTGTTGGGCGATGAGCTTCTCCACGCCCTGTCGCAGGAGTGCGTTGTCCTCCGCCAGCACTACCCGGACACTGTCCATGGCCGTCAACCGTAGTCGGCCAGGCCTCTGACCAGGATGAGCCTCTGCGCCGTAGGCGATAGGGCGGTGGTGGTAGCACCCTCGGCGCTGTTGGGCTGACGCCCTTGGACCGGGACCCGGGTGCGATCAGACTGACGGGAGGATGGATGATCACGATCATGAGGACGATCACGAGAAGCCGGAGCCGGAGCCGGAGCCGGAGCCGGAGCCGGAGCAGGAGCCGGAGCCGGAGCCGGAGCAGCAGCCGGTGCCGGACAGGGACCCGCCGCACGGGGCCGTACGGAACACGGGGGAGGGCCGGCTGGTGGCGGGGTTCGGGACGTCATGAGCCCGAGGGCGCTCCCAGTGGCCTGGTACCGGTTCCGGGCCACCTTCGGACGCCGGAGGGGCGGCTATGTGACGCTCATCCTGCTCATCGGACTGGTAGGCGGTCTGGCCATGGGATCGATCGCCGGGGCCCGACGGACTCAGTCCTCCTTCCCGACCTATCTGGCCAGCTCCAACCCGTCGAATCTGGGTGGCGTGACCTCGTTCGTCAACCCCATGCCCGGCGCAGCCGGTCTCGGCTACAACCCGACCATCGATCCGAGGATCGCCCATCTGCCCCACGTGGAAACCGTCGACGGCGAGTCGGGGCTGGACATCATCCCACTGGGCCGACACGGTGTCCCCGAGAGCCCCGCCGCCTATCCGGCCACCGCCGGAGAGGCCATCGGCCTCGACAGTGCCGCGAGCACCAGTCTGGACAGGCCCAGCGTCATCCAGGGCCGGTTGTTCGACCCGGCACGGACGGACGAGTTCATGGTGTCACCCACCACGGCCCGGGTCTTCGGGTTCCACCTGGGCGAGCAGGTCCACTTCGGGATCTACACCAACGCCCAGACCAACCTGACGACGTTCGGGACGGCGGCGGTGACCCCGTACCGTCGGTTCACCGCCCGTCTGGTGGGCATCGTGGTCCAGGCCACCTCGGTGGTCGAAGACGACACCGATGCCGGCAACAACGCCAACCTGCTGGCCTTCACCCCGGCGCTGACCCAGCCGCTGCTCCGCTGCTGCGTGTATTTCAGCGCAGCCTCGCTCAAGGTATCCGGAGGAAGCCACAACGTGGCCACCGTCCAGCGCCAGATCGCCGGGATCCTGCCGAGAGGCTTCGGGCCGTTCGCGGCCTACTCCGTTCCGGCCATCGAGGCCAAGGCCGAGCGGGCGATCAAGCCTGAATCCACTGCCCTCGGGGTGTTCGGGGCCATCTGCGCCCTGGCTGCACTGTTGATCGCCGCCCAGATCATCGGTCGCCAGCTCCGGCTGGGCGCTGACGAGCTCGATGTCCTGCGCGCCCTGGGCGGCGGAAGGAGGGTGCTCATCGGTGACGGGCTCGTGGGCACGGTGGGAGCGGTGGCCATCGGATCGGCGCTGGCGTTCGTCGTGGCCGTCGCCCTCTCACCGCTCTTCCCGCTGGGCCCCGTCCATCCCGTCGATCCCACGCCCGGCGTGAACCTGGACGGGACGGTGCTCGGGCTCGGCGTTCTCGTGCTGGTGGTGGTCGTGATCGGCGCCACCCTCTTGATGGCCTACCGCCTTGCCCCCGATCGGCGCCGTGCGCCGGGTCGATCCGACGCCCACCGTTCGGCCATCGCCGGATACGCCGCCGCCTCGGGCATGCCGGAGGCAGCGGTCAGCGGCGTCCGGTTCGCCCTCGAGCCGGGAGTGGGCCGCAATGCGGTGCCGGTGCGCTCGGCCATCGTGGGGTCCGTACTCGCCGTGCTGGTGGTGGTGGCCACGGTGACCTTCGGTGCCAGCCTCCAGACCCTCATCTCCCATCCCGCCCTTTACGGTTGGAACTGGACGTACGAGATCACGGCCAATCAGGGCGGGGTGATCCCCGGCGCCCGGGCCGCCCGCCTTCTGGCCCGGGACCACCAGGTGGCGGCGTGGTCCGGGATCTCCTTCAATGTGATGAGCATCGACGGCCAGCGCTCGGTGCCGGTGCTGGACGAGGCGCCGGGGGCAGCGGTGGCGCCGCCCCTGCTGTCCGGCCACGGGGTCGAGGCCGGTCATCAGATCGTCCTCGGTGCTGTCACCCTGGACCAGCTGCACAAGCGCGTCGGCGACACCGTGGTCGGCGACAACGGGTTGAGCTCGGTCCGATTCCGGATCGTCGGCACGGCCACCATGCCCACCATCGGCGGGGGACAGGGCAATCAGCACCTCGAGATGGGTACCGGAGCCGTGCTGTCCTCCGAGGCTTTCCCCCCGAACGGGGAAGAGGCGGGCTATCCCAACCTTCCCGGGTACGCGCCCGGACCCTCCGCCATTCTGGTGCGCACGCACCATGGAGCCACGGCCACGGCCCTGCACTCCCTCCAGTACATCGCCAGGGCCACCAGCACACCTGCTGACAACGGCGTCGAGGTACTGCCGGTGCAGAGGCCGGCCGAGATCGTCAACTACCGCTCGATGGGCAGCACCCCGGCCATCCTCGGGGCGGCGCTGGCCGCCGGCGCCGTGGCCGCCCTCGGCCTGACGCTGGTCGCCTCGGTGCGCCGCAGGAGTCGGGACCTGGCGTTGATGAAGACGCTGGGCTTCACCCACCGCCAACTCGCCGCCACCGTGGCCTGGCAATCCACCGTGGCCGTGCTCATCGGCACCGTGCTCGGCATCCCGCTGGGCATCATCGCCGGACGGTCGTTGTGGATCCTGTTCGCCCACGAGATAGACGTCATTCCGACGCCCACCGTACCGGCCTTGACCGTGGTCCTCATCGGTGTCATCGCACTGGCGCTGGCCAATGTGGTGGCGGCCGTACCGGGACGCATCGCCGCCCGCACGCCTACCGCGCTACTCCTCCGCTCGGAGTAGCGGTTCCCTGGGCCGTAAGGTCTCAGCCCTCCGAGACCAGGTCGTCGTGGTCCAGCTGCTCGAGCTCGAGGTCGATCGACTCCAGGGCCAGGAGCGAGTCGAGCTGCGATGCCATCTTCTCGATCTCGTCGGCGTCGTAGTAGCTCCGGTTCAGCGTCAGCGTGAGCTGCTGCTGCACCAGGGCCAGGGCGTCCTCGGCAGCGGCCGCGGCGTCGTAGACCGAGAACAGCTTGGCCTGCATGGCCTGGGCCGAGATGAAGCGTGTCCCGCGCTGCTGCGCCTCGGTGGGGAGGGTGCGCAGCACATCGCCGGGCGTCGGCTGCCGATCCTCGGTGGCAACCTGCTCGCCGGTCGTCTCGTCGGTCTGCTCCATCGGCACTGGCTGCTCCACGTTCTCTTCGTACTCCCGTTCGATCTGGTCCATGGTCTGTATCCCGCAACCTCCCTGGGCCACTGGCTGGGGGATGACCTCCTCTCGCTAGGTGCAACACCGGTGAGGCCCGTCATCTTCCGCGTCGGGGTGCAGCTTCCATCGGATCGTTCCGGGTAGGGCTTGAGCCGCGGGGTGAAACACCCGAGACCAGGGATTCTGAGCCCCTGCCCCGCCCCGTCAGGAAACCCAGGCGCGCCAAAGGGGCCCGAAGGGGCCGGTTCTGCGAATGTTGGGGTTCGGGTGCTGCGTTGGTGGGGCTGCCGATGGGGCGCTGGCGGCTGCGGCTGTGGCTGCCGTGGAGCGGTGGCGGCAGGATCGACGCCGGGGGTGTCGCCTCACTCCCGCCGGGGCGGGTTGCGCTCGTCGGTGGGCTGCCCGGTGAGCCCGAAGCGCTGCTCGTGCTCGAAGCACCAGCGATTGTGCCTGGGGCACAGCAGCCTGCCGTTGGCCTGAGTGGTGAGGCCGCCCTGCGAGTAGGGCTTGATGTGGTCGATCTGGCAGTACCGGGCGGGACGGTCGCAGTAGGGGTGGGAGCACTGCTGGTCCCGGATCTCGATGGCCCGTCGGGTGGCCCCGGTGAAGGTGCGGTCGGTGGGGTTGCACTCCTTTCGGTCCTTGGCCCCTTCCAGTGTCTCCTCGAGGCAGCGGATGGTGACCTCCCGGAGGCGCATGGCGTAGCTCAGGGTCAAGGGCCCCCCGGGGTCGTGCCTGACCCGCACGATGTCGGCGTCGTCCAGCCAGGGGAGGAGCTGGCTCATGGGGACGACGGACCCACCCTCCATCTCGGCCAGGGCCGATTGGATGGTGTCTGCGCCCGTATGGACGGTGAAGAGGGGGGCGGGCCGCTGGGCCCCCTGCGGGGTGGACGCCGACCGCTGGGCCATCCAGGCGAAGGCAGCGACCCGGCGCTGGTTCGGGGTGCGGCAGAGCTCGTCGGTGCGGGGATCCCGCCCGAGGCGCTCTCTGGCCTCTCTCCGGTCGGCCCGGTAGAGCAGCTCCACCAGGCGCTCGAACTCGTTGGAGACGATGGGGCCCAAGACGGGGTCGAGGACCAGCCTGCCCAACCACATCCCGTCGAAGCCCTCCACCAGCCAGGCGTCGCTCCGGTTCTTCTTCTCCTCGGCCGCCTCGGTGGTGCCGTCCGGGTCCACCCTCAGTCTCCAGGCGTCGATCTCGTCCTTGAACCTCTGGAAGGTGAGCGTGCGGGCCAAGTCGACCAGCATCTGCTCGTCACGGCGGAAGGCCTCCTTGGTGGTGCCGTGGTCCAAGGAGACGAGGAGGGACACGTGGTCAGAGGTGATGGCCCCCGCAGAGAAGGCCTCCTCCACGGCGGGCAGGTGACAGAGGGCCTTGCCCCACTTCCGGAGCCGCCCGGCCTCGGACCCCGACAGGCGACAGGCGTGCTTCATCCA